>Ga0209700_100154_pt1 | contig 106551 bp, 45 predicted proteins | sample SiratroredBW_FD_187528 | JGI IMG/M metagenome (GOLD analysis project Ga0209700, IMG submission 187528) | Root nodule microbial communities of legume samples collected from California, USA - Siratro red BW (SPAdes) (version 2) | ecosystem: Host-associated > Plants > Roots > Nodule | place: USA...
ATTTGATTTAAACATTTTGATGTGGTGTAGAGGGATGAAAGCATAAAGCTAGTTGTTGATGCTGTATGTGCTGGTGTATTTAATGGCTTGGGGAGTGGAAGTAATGTTGAAGGTTTGTGTGATAACTAAGGTTAGTGGTTTCATGCCCAATTCTAGTTTGTTTGTTCTTCCAACAGGGCAGTCTAACCATTCACGGCTAAATGCTTTAAGAGTGAATAAAAAATATAAGCATTTTTTAAAATTAATAAAATAATTAAAATTATGATATTTTTATCTAAAATTTATTTTTTAAAATTTTTTGTGATACAAAATTATCTATTAAATTATAATAATTAATTTCTTTTAAAAAAAAATTCAATAGATAATAAAGTTAATTCGTGTTTAATCTTTATTGAGACAGTTTAATATTTCAAATCTAGAACTTTAAAGATACACACAAACATTACTTTTCCATTGGTGATGCACAGAGTATTGAGGAAATAGAAACACAAAAGACCAGAGATGGACCTCCATCAGAGGGAGCTGTTGTTAAAACTTTGTCAATTAGTGTAGATAACATTAGCTTGGGTAGTGGTGTTACAATTCACAAGTCAAGCGGTGCAAATATACTTCCACAAGATTCTCATGTTGTTGAACAAGATGATAGGATGAATGCAGATGAGACAGGAATAGCACCATATAAAAGTATCAAAATCCAAGAAGGGGCGACCTTGTTAGATAAAACAAAGGGAATAGGAATTGTTTCTGATAACAGAGTTGAGGTTACACCAGGTTATTACTCTTTTCTTGTCTCTTTTCCATCCTATATTTATATGTTACCTATTTCTCAAACTTTTTACTGCTTATACAGTTACTCGTACAAGATTGGAAGAGTATAGGCACTTTGTTGATCTCGATGACTCACAAATTTCTCTGCTAGTGGAGGCGATAGCAGCATATCCTCATCTTTGGAATGCTTGTGAGAAGTTTAGTGGTCGCTTTCAAGCTTGGATGTTGAAAACATTGGCAGATATGTTGTTGTTCCTTCGAAGTGAAAGTGTTGCTAGTGTTAATCCTCATAGAGAAAAGGAGTTCCATAAACTATGTGATGAAGCTGTTCAATTTGGATTTGAGAGGTCGTGGGTTGATGAAATGCGCAAACGTGTTGTGGCAAGGGATCCTAAGTTGGACCGTGCAAAGGCACGAATTGGTGAGCTTCTTAAGAGACATGATCATTTAACTCAGGAGTTAGACAACATAAAGAAAGAACTTAGGAGTCTTCATGACTTCGTTGATATGCAGAAAAAATGTTTCAACTTTTTGTGACATGGAAGTTACACCCAAACACTTTGATTTTATGTATTTTCTGTTTCTTAGAAATACATTTGGCATTACTTGTGATTCTTCTAAGAATTAGTGTCAGTTTCTGAATGTAATGTTATTTCAGACAGGTAGAAAAAGATGTGTAAGTGTAAGTTTATTGTGTTGGATTTACCATAGACATTATGTTGTTTTCTGAACTTCTTCAGTCATGGTTTGATATTATATTTTTCCCCTTATCTTTTATCTCTTTGCTTGAAACTAGAAACAGTTCAATTATTTCTTCTAATTGATGAAACATTAAACCAGGTCAATTCTGGAATTAACTTTACTTTGTTCTACCAAATTCTGATAAATTTTAAGGCAAATCTCATATGTAGACTATCAATAGACCTGTCTCCACTGTAAAAGTTGAAGATAGAAAATTGCAACCAGTTATTACAAATCATTGAAGATAAGGAACGCTACGACTTTATCTGTCTTCTAAGCATGCCAATAATTCTATTTAATCACTTCTTTTACAATGTAAAATGTTCATCGTTTATACCATATTTCATGATTTGTATGTTCTTGCAGGATTCAGTGACAACGAGTATAACGATTAATCGAATGTTAGCATCCGTTAAATATTGAGAATGCCTCCAAAATTATGGAATTTTTCCATATTCCGAGACTTCCAATTAATGGCCAACAAGTAGACATACACGGACGAGCTAGAAACATTTTTCTTGTCATTAAAGTTCAACATCTTCATAAACTACACATTTGCAATTGTCCAAAATAAAAGGCTACATTCTGCCTGTCTCTTGAGAATGCTACCTCAGTTGTAAGGTATTGGAGCACATCATTGAGGGAGATATAGAACATAAAGATGTTTCAATACCAAACAGCAAAAATTAATTCTTGTGACCCTCTGCAACTGCAACAACTCGAAGCATCAGTTTTTTATCTTCATTTCCCATGTATTTCCAGTAATAGAGCATCTGATCCTAAATCAAAACTCTAGTCTACTGCAAGCGTTCGAAGGTGAAGCAGGTGTGAGAAAAGGGTGGGTAGATGTTCTTGTGCAATATTTTCTGAAGTTCTCACTAACTTCAACAACTATTGTCAAGGACAACTGGAAAGTGCAAGCCTCTAATTCTTTTAGATGAGCTAATTACCATTCATTCCTCCTCTTGATGAGAAGATGAGAAAATAGGAGGGAAGGGGAACGTTTTGATATTCAGTATAGAGTTTAGATCATATTACCTCTGGATATGCCTCGAGCATCAGTGACAGAAATAACAAGGTGAAGAAAAAAGAATAAACACGGAAAGAAAGGCCAAAACATTTAGATTCTCTATCAATTAATGTTTCTAAAACGAAATTATTACTCTTGACATGGTACAAATCAGCAACAAACTGATAATAAAGTTTCAAGAGGGGTTCTTAGGAGGTGTGGCTGGCTTGGTAAACCAAGTGGTGTAGAGAAACTGTTTATGAGCCCCAACGTGGTTGCAAACGAGACGAACCTTCTGCCTCTCTCTCATCCATCTCAGCATGATTTTCATGTGATTCTTGCTCGTCAAATCTTTCAATCCAACTTCCTAAAATCCAACATCTCAAAAATTATTTTCTTTCAATCAAGTTTATATCAAGAAAGTAAATTAGACCAACATCTCCTCAAATCTTGTCCAATAACATGAAAATCTCCTCCATTTTCTATTCTTACACCATCTTCCTTAACTATTCTTAAAACATTTTCCAGACATTACATGTACAATACACGTACAATACACTAGTTTCATTAACTGTTTGAAAACATTATACTCTATCTCGGAATGCTTAACAAAAGACTTAATTACACTTTTGGTCCTGAGTTATTGCAATTGCACAGTTTTAGTCTTAAAGATTCAAATTATGCCAATCAAGGATCAAGTTATCGCAGATGTGCGATCATAGTCTCTCATGTCCTAATAGTGTCAATTGAATGTGCTACATATTGCAATTGTGTCCATTGCATCCCTAAATATTACAATTGTACGATTTTAGTTCTTCAATCAAATGTTACTCGCGAATTAACTAACCATATGTCCGCATACTAAATTCACACAATTGCAACAATTGACAAAATAAAGTGAGACACCAAAAGTGCAATTCAGTCTTTAAAAAATTCATACGATCTCGAAAAACCTGACGAATGAGTATTATTTAGTAATGTCTATGATAATAATAATGAAATGGAGGAGGGTGAAAGAGAAGCCAAGGTACCTTGACGCGTTCCCAGGTGTTAGCAACGGTGATGGGACCATGCTCTTTGATGATATCGAAGAGGGTTCTGGTGATCGTTTGCCTCTGCTCCGGCGGTGTTTTAACGGCCACCGGCCCCATCTTCGGCTTCGATTTCTTCGCCAAACATCTAATCGCCGTCCCAAACATTACCTTCCTCAGTCCCAAACTATATTCTGCAAAGCAAACACAAAATATCTATGAATCAATCAACAAATCTTCCAATAATTACATTATCATATAACTCTGTTCCGATGAACACACGATCATAGCATAGCAAGATTTCGAAACGAGACAATGCCACGAATTCGAAGTACCCAAGTAAGTGAAGCTTCGCTCTTGTCGTCGTGCACTTAGAGAAGAAAGGATGACACTGCAATCAATTTAGGGTGAACTGAATCCTGAACAAACATGTTGTGAATTGAGACCAATTATGGGCCGCCTCTGGGCCTACACAATTGTGGATTGATTAATTCTTCCTCCACCCCCCATTCCCTATTCGTGCACCTCTAGGAATATAAAATTGAACATATATCCTTATTTTAAAATTGGAAAAGTCAATATTATTTTCTATCTCTTTCATTTTCATAACTTTTATTCGTCATCCACCATATCATCAGCACCTTCTAAATCTTAAATTAAAACTTCAAACAAGTCTTAAAGTAAATAATTATTGATGTTTATTAATAATTTATGAGTAATATTATTGATTAGAGTAGTTCATTTGGTGATTGGGGAACTGCCGATGGCAAACGACAACTTTTGTACATTCGGTTGTCATTTTGTTTTGCAAATGACAACCGGATGATACCCTATCCGATTTACAATTTTTTTCAAAATGTGAACCGGATGAGGGTATCATCCAGTGGTCATTTTACAAATGTGAACCGGATGGATGTGTCATCCAGTTGTCATTTACAAAATAAAATGACAACAGGGTGAGACTCAAGGTTATTTTGGTCATTTTAATATGACTACTTTGGAAATTAATTTTTTCATGGAGGTGCAGGAAGAATGTACGGGGGTGAAGGAAGAAACTGGCTTGTGGATTTTTTATTGGGCTTGAGCCATGACAACTTGAAGGTCTTTTTTCCTGGACCCCAATGATTACTGAGTGCACTCCATACGACAGAGAAAAGGTCTAATATACCCTCCTTCTTTGCGCCTTGCCATCACTGTCTCCATTACCACACCTCTTTTCTCCATCACTAAACAGAGTAAAACGATAGATTTTGTAGGAAGCTTGTTCTAGAAAGTTCAAATCAATGGAAATATATGTTCTACAGTGAAAATTATCTGTGAAATTATGTTTGAAAAACTTAAGAAAAATTCCTAATTTTTCCTTTGGCAATATAACACATCATGCTACAGATATCAAAAAAGTAATGTTCAAACATTCTATAAGTTTCTTTTGTGGAATATATTTTTGTATACATTTTTTAATTAACAAAGTTTTCTATTAAGAAAATTAAATATGAGCACAGATTTAAAGATTCAACAAACTTTTCTGTTAGTATATCTAGTCATCTAAATATATTAACAAATATTTAAATACATACATTTCTTATGACATTTTAAGTCTTAAAATCGTTTTATTTAAAATATTAATTTTATAAATATAGAATACATTTATATACCCACAAATTGTAAGAAAAAGTTTGACAGTAGTGAGTAAGATTAACGTAAATGATGTTTGAGTAAATGTTAACATAAAAGGAAAATTCAAAATAAAAAAATAGATAAAATAAGCATTAATTAGAGATAGTGGAATCAAGTAGTGTAAGAAGCAAAAGATCACTACCAAAAACAGAAAATCTTGGGTTTAAGAATGAAAGATTAAATTTGTAGTGTAAACATTGATAGAAGTTAAATTTAATTTGTGCTTGATTTAAGAAAACGAATTAATCTTGTCATTAAGTAATCGAGCTTGTTATTGTTTCATCAAGTCAAGCTTAATTATGATTCTTAATTAAGATGCTTTTATGTTTAGTCAATCAAATTCAACATGGATGGTTAGTTGAGTTTTAACTTCTTCTTTCTGGATTATTTTCTTTTGTATTTTACTTTTGTGCCCTCTTTTCTAGCTGCTAAATTCCTCAATTTGGTACTTTATCTCCACCAACAAAACTACAATTAAGCCCTAATCGAACTAAAACTCATATTAAAAAATAATTATACCACCGCATATTAAAACTACAATTAATCTAACGCTGAAATCAAATCATATAAATATGTAATTGCATTAAATATTAAAAAAAATATTTTGTATATTAATCTTTATCGTTTTGGACAAAAATGTTTCTCTAAAAAACTTGCATTCCTTTAAGAGATGTAGATAGATTTAGTTTCCAACTTTGTTAGGGTTTTCGGGTTCAAATAAAGAAGTGAGGAATCCCTACACAATATTTTGAAAAAAATTGACGTCCTTGTATATATTTTTAAATATTGTATATAAACTTATTAATAAAATTTTAATTTAATTAATACATAAAATAATAAATATCAGAGATAAAATAAAAAATATATAAATTATACTTTTTATATGAAATATATAATTTTAACTATGTTATTTAATTATTATTGTAATTTAAATTATATGACTGCTAAATAATTAATTTATATTTTATAAAAAAATAACATCTTATTTTAATATATTTTTACGTCAAATATAAAGATACCCTTTTAGAATATAATTTTTCTTATCCATAAGAAAACGATATGGTTTATATAGATCATACATTTTATTTAACTAACTAGGACATGTGTCTTTTAAAACTTTTAAAATTTTATTAAATAATTATAAAATTTAAATGAAAATACATATAGTTTTTTCGAAGTTGTTATACAAATATTAAATTTTAGTGCTATTTGACAAAACAATTATTTTATCATAGTTTTATTATTATTACTATTATTATTTAAACAAAACAAAAATTATAACTATCTTGTTATCTTTATTTTCTAAAAAAAATTTATTTATTTCACTATATTATTTATAATAATTTATTTATATTATTATTATTATGATAACTTGATTTTTGATGAAATTTATTCTTCAAAAATATAATGTTCTAATAATGTTCGGAGATCATTTTTGTTGTTATCAAAAAGCTAAATTTAATAAATGATTATATCCTATTCAAATTAATAAAAATTCATTTTTATTTTCTAGATTGATTGTATGAGCTTAAAGCACATGCATGAGAAAGATAGGAGAGAACTTAAAATCTATAATAAATTGAAGACTTTTCTAATAAAAAATATCTTCAGTGTTATAAGTTTGATTTCAACTATCTCATAATTAAGAAACGGAAGAAGAGGAGAAACATCTTGATAATCTAATGAGAAGTATAAAACAATATTCTTCTTAGAGGTGTCATATACTTAATATAAAAAGATAGAAACTCCAAAGTTATTATCAATTATATGATTCTAAACCTCCATTATTACAACTATAAAATAAACAGAATAAATAGAAACAGAGTAAATAAATAAGTTATCATAATTGAACAAATTATACAAAAATTATTTAATTTATTTATTAAGGACATCAAATACATTCTTTACTTATCATGGATTCAAAATAAAAAAACACCAAATTTTTAAGAAGACAAAGAAACAAAATAATATATTAAGTTTTAACACATGAAGCTAACAATTGTAACTCAATATTTACACATTAATCATACAAAGTAAAATAACCTTCTTGGTAACTCCTATCAATCCAAACTTAATTAATAATTTTCATAAAATCTAACAACTATATATGGTAATTAACTTTATTTACACAAAAAAAATGAAGACAAAATAAAAATATCTTATTAGACATATAAAATATCACTCGACTTGCTTGCTTACTTGAATAATATTTTTCAATTAAACATAGTGTCTTGCTAGAAATATACCACTCGCACATTAAATTATTCATTGAGTGGTCCCTTCAAGCTTAATGATATTAATTATGTGAAGAAAGAATTGAGAAAAATTAACTTACTGTTCACAAATGTTATATCATTTAAATGACTCTAATTTGTTTAGGTGACTATGATTTGAACTTATTCAAGTGAGGAGTTCTAAAATAACATTATATATATATATCCTACAAAGTCAAATTACCAGTGAAACAAGATGTTAGTTTCAAAGGTTACCAAATAAAATCACATTGCAAACAAGAATACGCTTCCTTATAACCAAAGAATCCAATAATTTACCGATTTCTCAAGCTATAGCGCTAGAGTTTCAAGTAACTTAAAATCATCAGAAATTTATATTAAATTTGTAGACTATAGTAACTTCATTTATCTTAATATTTCTGATATTTTAAGGAAATTTGAGAGATTTGAAAATGTAATTTGAAATACATACCACCAAAGTGCCTTGCTCACCTCGATATTTTAACCTTGAGCAACAATATTTCAAAATAAGCTTAATTTCACCTAAAACTAAATAAAAAAAATAAAAGTTTACTCAATAATACACTTCAAAATTGGTACTATCTTCCTACGAAGGAAGAAAGAAAGAAGGGTTGGAAAAGAAGAAAAATTAACTATGGCATTATGATCTAAGAAAGAAATAATGGAGTTTTCGGTCGGGATTTCTGTTGTTTTATGTTTTTGTGGTTATTCTTTGCTACTCCTCAAGATATTTGTAGTCTCGAGAAGGGTTTCTGAGAATATTGTAACACTTAATCAATAATGATCTAAATAATAAAGAATGAATATGTTTATAACATTATCTTATACCTTGTAACATTTTTGTATCTCAACAATAGAAAGTGAATGTGTTTATAATATTGTCTTACACCTCATAATCATTTTTGTATTTATAAGTTTTATCATGAATCTTGGATATCTGGATCAGAGGTCTAATTTATTAAAGATCCTTATTTATATAAGTCATGTTTCCTAATTCATGGACTTATAAAAAAATATATTAATTGATAAAGAATACATCACACTACAAATGTACTTTAAAAATTACAGTTAGCCGGATTTATAATACAAAATGGAAAGTATTTAAATTTCTATTTACACCCATGCTTACCGAACTCGTCCCTTCTTTGTATGTTATGTTTTATCTTTGAAAAAAAAAATCCAAAAGAACCCAACTTTATACCATTTCACCAGTTATTATTACTATTTTTACGTTTGCCTCACGAAACGATTCTTATAACAAAATATAAACAATTCCACAAAATAAATTAATGCTTAAACATATATTAAAATTAGTTATACTTTTTACATTAATCCACAGTTATTTTAATACACAAAAACATCATAATTGCATTGGTTACTCACTATTACAAAATTATTACGAAATTCTCAATGCCCATGAAAAAACTAAAAGTTTAATGTATGTTTGAATTAAAATAAATTATCACATGAAAACTATATTAATTATTAATAGGATACTTTTATAGATGATACAATATTTTTAACATTCCCCACAAAAATAAAAATAAATATAATTTAAAACCGTTGGTGTGTGTTTTTCCCCTTTTTACGATTGGGTGTGGAGTCTTCCAAAAGGGACAAGTACCATTGGTGCCGGATTTCTTTTATGGATCCTGATATTTGACTTTAAATTGTTTTTTTAATTATTGATTTAATTATTTATTTATTGATTTTTTTTCCAAATTTTGACTATGAATTCTTCTAGGTTGATGCAAATTTCATTAACTTTTTTCCTTAATTCATGACCATTAAACTCAAATTAATACCCAGTTATGTCAAAGTTGACTAAGGCCGGTTGATTAAGTCCAGCTTCAACTAGGAAATAAATCAAGAATATGAAATGAGTTTTGAAAATCAGCAATTAATCCTATTAAAAAATTTTACCAGTGATTTGTGGATTTTATTGAATTGAACCCTTTATTTATCTATATATTTTTTTTGCTTGAATCCATTCTGAATTTTCTAGGGTTAGTGTGTGGTAATGAAATATATGTTTGTGAAGTTTGTCATAAATTTCTCACAGGTTAAAGGGTTAAAGACTAATTTCTCTACGATATTATAATTATAGTTGATTTGGCAAATTTATATATTTTACTCTCTTTCTTTTTCTTTCCTTAGCAACACTTAATTAGGCGGAGAGACTTATTAGGAAATTTTAAAACTAAAAGTAATTTAGGCGGTTAAACATCAAAATCGTGATTGATTAAGCAATAAAATTACATCATTTATCAATAATGTTGCACAAAGTCTGAAGCAAATACAATTATTTATTTGGAGTGGCAAGTGGCTGGGCTGGCGCGTGGCTTATGACGCAGAGGAGGCGCGTGGCGGGTGGCAGATGCGTTAACACGAAGCATGCAATTCTGAGCTGAAGAAAAAAGGCTTCTCCCTCTTTCTTCTGTTCTCTCTCTGACTTCCCAAACCACACCACTCACTTTCTCTCTCCTCTCCATGTCTTCTTCCTCACATCAAACTTAGATTTTTTTTTTCTTTCTTTGTTAATCTTTTTTTTTTTCACTCTAGCAAAGTGGTAAGCAACATAATTGGTCTATATCTTTTATTTATTTATTTATTTATTTTCGATTTCTCCTTTAATTCAATGAATGACCCTTGAGATCTTGCAATTGGAGCTTCCATTTTAGCTGCTTCTGCAATATTCTTATTCTCAGATCGACCCCTTTTCATCTCCTTAACTGGGAGATGTTGCTTATGAATTTTCTCCACTAAAAATTGTTTTTTTTTTTTTTGGTTGGGGGTGTTGATTAGCTTTTTGGCCGCTGTTCAGGTTTATTTGGGGAAGTTTGATTTGGGAAATGAACAAAGGACAGTCACCGGAGCCTCTTGATTTCTTCATCTGGACTGTTGAGGTTAATCATTTCTCTCCCTTACCCAATCATCGATGCACTTATTTTCATTTATTATTTACACTTTCTATAATGACGAAAATTACTCCTTGTGATCTGCTTTTATGTGATTTGTACCTTTAACATGTAATTAGGTTTCTTGCAACAATTAGTTTAACTATTGTTGGGTTCATAACTTCAACTTTCTCCATGGTAGGCTGTTTTCTGATACTCATTTGTTTCTCTTGTAACAAGTAAAAGTGGAGATTTCACTTTGTTCTCTTATGTCAGAAAATTTGAACATAGTGTTGTCTAATCAAGTTAGAAATTTGGTGGATGATGTTCAAGTTCTCCTCAGCTTGGAAATAGTTGGCTAATCAAGCTTGTGCGCACATTATTTCATTTAATTTTGAATCTCATCTTCTCCCTGTTCTTGCCACAAGTTATCTGCTATTTATATTGAGTTTTCAATTCTTGCCAGATCATTTTTTTCAATTCTTTAGTTTGACACTCGCAGTTTCTAAGATCATTTCAAAAGTGAGGGGTTTAACATTCTTTCAAGAAAATAGTAGATTATATTGAATGCTTGTTTACCCTTTTGTGCAGCACTCCATAGGTGTAAATCTTCGTTTGATGAGTTCCCACTGCAAGGCTATATTCATCTTTCTATGATCATTGGATTTTAGGACTCTGTTGTTGCAACTGGGTTTTGGAAACATAGCATCTGAAACTAGATTGCTAGTTTATTATTTTATCTTGATCATGCCCTTAGTTCATGTTCCTCTATCTGTGATTTATCCTTGTTGTCAGTTAAGTATGTTATTAAGCCCATATATCTGAAGTGTAAACTACTATAGCTAGCAATGTATCATCTCGTAATTCTCCTTTGATGTGTGTATCAAGGTCCCAAGATTGTGGCATTATTTTACCCATGTATTGTGTATGTTTATAGTTATGTGTTAAGTGTTTAATACAAGCTTCTTCAGCACTGTTTTATAGGTCTAGACTCTTTAACATAATCGATGCACAGTTGATTAATGACTGATATTATCTAGTCTGTAATGCTTCCACATATTTTCGTTTAATTCATTTATGTTCCTAACTGTATGCATTACTGTTGACAAGGATCTAAGCCTGTTGAATTTACTGGTAAATATGTGTGCTGTTATACAAGCGTACCATATAGTGCATCTCCGTGCCAGAGTCCAAAATGTAACCAATAGCAGCTGCATTCTTTCTTATCTCGTGTGTTTTATCAGGATGTTGGCTTGTGGCTGGAGACTATAAATCTTGGTAGTTACCGCCAAATTTTTAAAGAAAATGGTGTTAATGGAGAATACCTGGAAGGCATGTCCATGTTCACTACTGAACAGATCCTACGTTTTATAAGACGCTGCCACATGAAGTGGGGAGACTTCATCACATTGTGCAAAGAATTAAGACGGATTAAAGGTATCTCTCTCTTTCCTACCCCTTTTAAACAGTAAACAGACAAACACTTGTCAATGAACTCTAATTTAACATTTTCATTTTTACCTATCTGGTTTGTGCTCCTCCCCTGGTTAGGTAAGGCATGATCATTGATGTTGTCACAATCACTTTGACGCTATCTGAACAATCTATAAGGAAACATGAATATACTAGAAAAATGATTAAAGTAGAGGTCTAGTATTGCTGTATCAGTGTGAGATATATCTAGAATTTTGATAACTTGCCTATTAGTCAGTGGTACTGCTGTCATTTCATTACAGACAACAACCATTAAGGGTCTCATCATAGCACATAATTCTCTATATTGTGCAGCATCAAGACAAGCTGTGAATTACATTTTTCTAAACTGTACTTCTTTCTTATGTATATGGGCTTTTAGACTCTAAATCATTTGTGATTTTCCAATTTGATTTCACATTTTTTGTTTCAAATTAGTGTTCCCGTTAAACATTTTTTCTTTACCAAGTGAAAAACATAAATAGTTTGTGCAGTATTCCTTTCTTATTTGGCTCCTGTAGATATCATGAGTTTCCTCTAGATATAAAGATTTTTCTATCTGGTCTCTTGTGTAGAGGGGTCAAATGAATTTTTTTTAATATTTAAGAACGACCAAATGGGAAGAGAGTTAAATTATATGCACTGACGTTTTTTCACAGATATCTAATAGGAATTTATCCTATGATCACATCATTCTATTCATAATATGATGCGATGACATGCCAAATTTTATGTTAAAAGTTTTACAGTGACAATACAGTAAAACTCCAAAAATCAAACAGAAGAAATTATATTATTATACAGGGTGAAGTCATCCAGAACATGATTGTCAAGACGTCCATTCCTAAACATGTGACATGTTTATATATAAGGAGACATGAAATGTACATATGCCTCTTGTGTTTGTTGTGTTGTGACTTTTCTTGCAAGATGATATATTCCTGTTATAACATTAAAAAAGAGAAGTGGGTACTTACCCCCAGTAAAGTTGAAGAACATGGCTTTATCTGTTACCTGCCCCTAACCTGTGAAGGCCATGTTGGTGTCTGTAGTGGCTTGTCTGAAAGGGGAGCAGAAGGTCCGGCGGCCATGGTGGGCACCGGCATGCCTATCCACTGTGTTCTTAAAGGTTGCAAAATCCAACAGACAATCAAGAGTTGTTTCCTTGAAGCTGGAACCATGATACAAAAAATCTCTCCAAGTGTACCAGTGTACGTATAGCAAATTTCTTTTTGCCTAGAAAACAAAAGATAGGAAAGAACTTTTTCTAGTCCTTTTATATATATATAATTTTTTTTCTTTGGATTCCAAAACCTGGTTGTTTTTTCTCCTCTGGAGAACTGTTATGTAGAAGATCCTTCTGCACTAATTTCCAGTGCTGTGTAATTATGTATTCTATTATATGTGAACGCAAATTATATATGCCGTTTCTCTTCAACCTCTAAAACCTTCATTTCCCTGTAGCAGTAGTAGTTAGTTTCTTTATATGATTCAATGTTTTCTCAACACATGTGGACCTACAAGTTTTTAACCCTTTAAAAAATACAACAATGTAATGATGAAACACAGTAGCACTTTTTACTATGCACTTTTCATAAATTTGTCATCTTAAGAATGGAACAGTGCACGTTGGGCTATGCTATCAAAGTATTCACCTCTCAGTTCTGACTTGCAACCTAAAGCAAACCAAAGTTGCTTCCTTTATTTATTTCAACTGTTTTCATTTACTAGTTCTTGTTGGGTTATACAAAGTGGTTTTGGGTTGGATGAAGAGATGTTCGTTTATAATATAAATATATAAATAACTTACTTGCTGATATTTTCTAATAATTGTTTTAAGGGTAATGAATGACAAATGAAAAATGATTAGGATATTTACTGCTTAATAATAATAAAATGATGATAACTCTGTTAACATAATTTAGTAGTTAGTAGGAGAAATTACGTGATAGGTGGTGATCTGGATTTTCCGATGAAGATTAATGAAGTTGATAGATTATCTGTATTAGTAACACGGTTAGAAAAAAAGGAACATTTGAAAAATTACTTTGTCACTAGAAATGTTATTTACTTAGTCACAATTTTAATAAATTTTAGAATGCATTATTTAATATCATTTAAAAGTATTAAAAATTATAAAATAGTTGTGAATTTTATTTTGTATTTATGTTGTGGTTAGATGAATAATTTTGATAGGATAAATTGTTTTTAAAGAATTTAAAATGTTTTATAGTAAAATACATCTTTAATACTTAAAAGAGTAAATTTAAGAGAAAATTAGATGCGAATATATATATATATATATATATATATATATATTTTTTTTTTTCATACAATTAAATTACCTCTCTAAACTAACAGTTTAAAATTTTAAAACTAAAATTAGTTTGTCTAAACAAAATATTTTAAAGAATGAACATAATTTAGATTAAAACAATTCAATTTCAATCACTTTTTAAAATTTCTGAGTCCAAACAACTTTAATGAATTTTACTCCTAATTTTATATATTTTGATAAATTTGATTATTGACGCTGTAAAATAGTTTACATTTGACGAGTAAAATTATTTTACATTACGAGTGTATATATATATTTTTTTTCTCACAACAAGAAAAGTATGTGATGATTTTGATGAAAAAAATATATATTTTCGATATTTCTTTCTAGTCCACCGAAACAACAGAAAGTGAAAGTTTTATGTAAAATAAGCAAATTATATCATTAAATCTTTCAAAACTTGTTAAAATTTAGTAGTCTGTCTCTGTCCATATATATATATATATATATATAAGCTTTTAACTTGAGAATAAATTATTCATATATAATAATAAAAGTAAAAATAAGAATAATATTTGTTATGAATGTTACCAATACTCTATTTTTTGTTTGTATGAATCAAAATATTTAAAGATATATAGTTCTACCTTTTACTGCAAGTATTATGTTTTAGGTGTAGAAGTATTTTTTTTTTCCTATTGAAAAAAAAAAAAAAGACATTATTAGTAGGTATTTTACTGCACTTAAAAATACAAAAAATCCAGCGTCTCCTCCTTTTTCCCTCTCGTGATTCAAATGGCGAAAACCCCATAAACCCTAATATCTGGTGCTACTGAGTGATCGTCATGTTTTCTTGTGGAACGAAGAAGAGCAATGCTCGCGTTCGGAGAGAGCAAGGTCGCGGTTCGGCGGTGGCAGATTCTCCGGTGACTCCTGCGCGAGCCTCTTTCAATGACAGCGCCGTTCCCAATCGCCCTAGCTCCGGCACTCCCGCTCCTTGGGCTCCTCGTCTATCTGTCCTTGCTAGGTACTCCTTCATTCGCTCCTTTGCCAAAATCTGCCTCGAAAATCGCATTCTCCTTCTGACTCTTTTCCGTTTCCCTTGCGTAGGGTTCCTCAGGTCAACCGAAGTGGAAAAGGAGACGACGCTGATCCTACCAAACCCGTTTTCGTCGGCGAGTTTCCGCAAGTGGTTCGAGATGAGCAGAACATTTTGCTACACAAGCGAATTCCTGGTAAGAACAATTTGACTTGTCTTTCGATTGCGTTAGGTGGCACGTGTCTTAATTCCTTCAGATTTGAAGTAAATTAAGTTTGATGTGTTTGAAATTATGGTGTAACGCAATGCAGCTCAAGATCGCGCGTGTGGTGGGATTGACAAGAGCACATCACTCGCTTGGATTATTTGCGGGAACAGGGTCTACCTTTGGAGTTATCTGTCCCCCGCATCCTCCATGAAATGTGTGATCCTTGAAATTCCTCTGAATGATGCTGATGTTGGCAGAAATGACGCTGGTAGTTGGTTACTTCGTGTGGTTAATTGTGATGTGGAGTCTGTGGGAAGGAATGAGGTTGCCAAACAGTGCAACTCTGCTGCTGTAGTTTTGTGTAATTGTCAAACTCGGGCTGTTATTTATTGGCCAGACATTTATTCTCAGCCGCTTGCTCCGGTAACTAGTCTAGCATCTTCCAGTGAGCTGGGGGCTGTTTTTACTTCTGATGGGAAATCTTCCTTCAACAGGCAGCGGCGACAAAGTAAGCTAGCTAGTGGATTGAGTGGATTGTTCACGTTCAACTCCATGATTGCTTCTACTGTTCCCAATCGTAAGTTTGCATGTGTTGCCCTTGCGTGTAGCTCAAGTGGTGAGCTCTGGCAGTTTCAATGCACTCCTACTGGCATTCACCGTAGGAAAGTGTTTGAAAATATTATGCATTTGCATCCTCAACGGGGTGAATCAGTTCAAACTGTGAGCAATGTCGGGTACCCAAGGTCTCTTACTTGGGGTTGCCCGCATTACTCTACTCGGGAAGCAAATAGGCAGTTCTTGGTATTGACAGACCATGAGATACAGTGTTTCAGAGTAGAGTTTGATTCTGATATACCTGTTTCAAAGCTTTGGTCTCAAGAAATTGTTGGAACAGATGCTGAGGTTGGCATTAAGAAGGATCTGGCTGGTCAAAAGAGAATATGGCCTCTTGATATGCAAGTAGATGATCATGGTAAGGTAATTACCGTTCTTGTTGCAACCTTCTGCAATGACCGGATTAGCAGTTCAAGCTACATGCAGTATTCACTACTGACCATGCAATATAAATCAGTGCTGGGTTTAGAGACAACGAATGATAAGGTTTTGGAGAAAAAAGCCCCTATCGAGGTGATAATGCCAAAAGCTAGGGTTGAAGATGAGGATTTCTTGTTTTCCATGAGGCTTCGGATAGGTGGCAATCCCTCAGGGTCTGCAGTCATAATATCTGGGGATGGAACAGCTACTGTCTCCCATTATTATAGAAACTCTACACGACTGTATCAGTTTGATTTACCCTACGATGCTGGTAAAGTGCTAGATGCTTCAATCCTTCCTTCTGCAGATGATTATGAAGAAGGTGCGTGGGTTGTATTAACAGAGAAAGCAGGAATATGGGCAATACCAGAGAAAGCTGTCATTCTTGGAGGGGTGGAACCACCTGAGAGAAGCTTATCTCGGAAAGGAAGCTCTAATGAAAGATCTGCACAAGAAGAGATAAGAAATCTTACATTTGCAGGTAATGTTGCTCCCAGAAGAGCTAGCTCTGAAGCATGGAGTGCTGGGGATAAACAGAGGACGGCTTTGAGTGGGATTGGACGTCGAACTGCACAAGATGAAGAATCAGAAGCTTTGTTGAATAATCTTTTCAATGAATTTTTATCATCTGGTCAAATTGATAGGTCTCTTGAAAAGCTAGAAACTTCTGGTTCATTTGAAAGGGATGGGGAAACCAATGTTTTCGTGCGGATGAGCAAATCAATTATAGACACCCTGGCTAAACACTGGACAACTACCAGAGGTGCAGAGATTTTAGCCATGGCTGTTGTTTCCACCCAACTCTTAGAAAAGCAGCAGAAACATGAAAAGTTCCTTCACTTTCTTGCCTTGTCCAAATGCCACGAGGAGCTGTGTTCTAAGCAGAGTATGATATCTGCAGTCTATTCACTAAAAGTTCATTTGCTTTTATTTGATCTTCGAACAATTTCTCTTACAACCATACTTCATGTTTGAATTGGTCCTTAGTTGTTACATGATGTGGATGTGTGACTCCATATAAGCTGAATTTATCTGCCAACCTGCTTTATAAAATAAAATTAATCAGCTGCCTCTTTGGATCTAATTGTTACAGATTGTGCTGATGGTAACATAATCGGACTTTTAAGGATGACTTTGTGCAAAGTGTATCATGAGTAATAGTAGAGAGTGTGTTTTCACTAATAGCTTTTTTGACACTTATAAATTGTGTGAATGCATATGAATATAATCTCAATTGTCATCATGCTACTTTGACACTGCATCATATTTGAAAAAAATCAAAGGCATGAAGTTTGTGCTGTGACTAAATGATTAGAGGTTTAATTTCCTTATTTCTTTACCTCACATATGGGTTTTAGAAAAAGAGTAAGCTTGATAATAGAGGGAAGTAGTAAATGAAATCCTAAAATAGATTTGGTTGTTGGCTGGATGACTTTTGTAGTTAGATTTTAGGTATGCACATGGATTCTTAGTTCTTGTTGTTGTTTGACTTCTTAGGGTGGGATTGTATGTGAAGGCACATGTTATTTATGATTTTGTTAATTGATGAATCCTGCCAATATTTTCAATTGATGAATAGATTAAGGCAGTGAATAAATAATTATAGGTTCAGGTAAAATGCAAGATAAAAACAGCACATTGACAACAAGTGGATATTCCATGACCGTATGATGCTTTTTTGATTGCCAGGACATGCCTTACAAATTATTTTAGATCATGGTGAAAAGTTATCTGCAATGATTCAGCTGAGGGAGCTACAAAATCTGATCAGCCAAAATCGATCAACTAATGTTGACTCCTCAAAATCTAGTTTGGACGTTCAGATGTCAGGTGCCCTTTGGGACATGATACAGTTAGTTGGTGAGAGAGCTCGTCGAAACACTGTCCTTTTGATGGATAGAGATAACGCAGAAGTGTTCTACAGTAAGGTTTCAGATCTTGAAGATCTATTCTACTGCTTAGATAAAGAGTTAGAATATGTAATAAGACCAGAGCATCCGTTAGCAATCCAGATCCAGAGGGCATGTGAACTCTCTACTGCATGTGTTACTATAATTAGGACATGCTTCAACTATAAGAATGAGAACAGATTGTGGTATCCTCCACCTGAGGGTTTAACACCTTGGTATTGTCAACCTGTTGTACGCACTGGAATTTGGAGTGTTGCTTCTGTCCTGCTTCACTTGTTAAATGAAACTTCTGGACTTGATAAAACCGCAAAATTAGACTTGTATAATAATTTGGAAGCACTAGCTGAAGTTCTACTTGAGGCATATTCTGGTGCCGTTACAGCGAAGAATGAGTGTGGAGAAGAACACAGAGGTCTGTTAAATGAATATTGGGAGAGGCGAGACACCCTTCTTGAATCTCTATATCACAAAGTTAAAGAATTTGAAGATGCTCACAAGGTTATTATTTTATTTTGCTTACCATACCCTCGCAATCCTGGTGTGGAATTGATATATATTGTTCAATTGGTCTTTTGTACAGGATTCGTTTGAAGGAGCTGAAGAGCATAATGACGAGACCATAATGAAGCTTACTTCACATCTGCTATCAATTGCTAAACGACATGGATGTTACAAAGTTATGTGGACAGTTTGTTGCGATGTGAATGATTCGGAATTACTCAGAAATATAATGGTATGACAAATTTTATTCTTTGTTGTGATGTTGTGCACCCATGTTGCTTTTATTCCTCATTTTCTACGCATTTGCAAATTGCAATGATTGTTTTCTTAGCATATCAACCCAAATATTCTGTTACTAATAGGGCTTTAGGATTCAATAGAAGTCAGCTGGGAAGAAATATTTGCACTACTAAAACTTTTAGTCTATAATGAAGCAATAATAACGGTTTTATCCTGATGTAGAGCTAGAGTCAGGACACAAAATGCCTCTTAAAAGATCTATTAATTAAGAACCAACCACAGACCTCACAGCTCCACCAAATATTACAGCTCCAGCATTCCTTCTTTCTATTGAAACCTTTACATATTATTGGAAAGAGCTCCCAATGAAGACTATGCAAACAAATGTTAACGAGGTATACAGAATTTTTTTTATCACATTCTTCATCAATGTTCAAGCACAATGTAACATTTGTTGTTTATTTTTTTTGTGAACTCTTAAAACACAAGACATACCAATAAAAATGCCTTATTTTTGACACAACACCTGAAATGAGTTACTAGTAGTAACTAAGTGGTTTGCAGTCACATTGCTGCTGACAACTCCCAATGTCGAATAAAACCTTGGCCTTTCACACAAAGTTGGAAAATGATAATTTATGATATCTATATGGTATTATTTAATTTTAAGGATCTATGTACTATGTGTTTCCATTTTTCTGAAATGTATTCTTTCTTATGTCTCAATGGTTTGTGGGCAGCATGAAAGCCTGGGACCTAATGGGGGATTTAGTTACTATGTCTTTAAGAGACTCCATGAAAGCAGACAATTTTCTCAACTTTTAAGGCTAGGGGAAGAATTTCCCGAAGAGCTATCCATTTTCCTGAGGGAGTATCCAGATCTTCTATGGCTTCATGATTTGTTCCTTCATCAATTTTCCTCTGCTTCAGAATCACTTCATACATTAGCACTCACACAAAACATGCAATCTAATTCCGTTGCTGAAGAGGAAGGAGAACAGGAGTGTACGAAGATGAAACTAAAATTGACTGACAGAAAAAATCTTTTATATCTATCTAAGATTGCTGCCTTTGCAGGTATGGTGATGGGTATTTTTCATCTGTTATGGACATTACTTCCTTTCTCTTCATTCTATTTTATATTTCTTTAGATATTTTCCTTCAAATTCTGATAGTAACTTGTAAGATTTTGAAATAATTTTGATCACTTTCCAGAAAATTGGAGTTAAATTTTGGCTTGCACTCAACTTTTAGTGTTCTGTTATTATAAATTCTGCAGCTTTTTTTCACTTTTCTTTCTTTTTGGGCATTGGCGATTATCTAGATGTTAGAAATCTTTAATTTGCATTAGAATATATTAAAAGTATCCTTGTTGCCTTGAATTTTTCTTTTGTTTTTAGCTCCTGTTCTTCTGTGAGTTGTTGTCATTCAAGTTCCTGTGTCTTATCATCTCTATTTTAAGACTGGTTTTGTTTCAGCCTATCTTGCAGCTGATTAGCTCCATTCTCATCTCCACTCTACAATCCAGATGCAATTCGACCCATCTAGATGTGCATTATTTGTCTTTGATCTTTGTTATAATTTTAGCTCTATCTAATGTGAAGTCTGGTATCTCTTTGTTTGATGTCTTCAATTTCAGATGCGACTTGGCCCTCCTGAATGTGTAGGCTGGTCTGTTTCCATTTTTCTCTGTCTCCCATCTCCATTCAGTTTGGCCCTTGCAGATGTGTGGTCTGATCTGCCCATGATCCTAGATACGATTTTGCTCTCATATGAGTAGTTTTGTGATCTCTGATCACATCAATTTCGGTTTTGTTCTCATGCTATCTGGCTCCCCCTATTATTTAGTATGTTTGGTTGTAATAAGCTAAATAGAAAATGTCTAATATCACCTTGATTGTATCGTATAGATTTGTAGTAATCATACTTTAGGGTTAGTTTCCATATTTCCTTATTTAATCAGGATGAAGAGTCAATTACAAGTATAAATGGGGACCAATGCTTTGTACCATATCATATTAAATCATGTTGACTACTCAACACATTAATCCCCAAAATTTCAACATTTTGCTTCTACTGCAAATGTGCTCATGTACTAACATCCTAAGTGTTTAAAACCGTGGCCAATGCCACTTGATGTAACAAAAATTGTTGTTACTTGTAACCATGATACACATGTAACTTTATGTCTTGTTCAAATTTTGTTGTGTTTTTAGAATCATTGGATAATGATTGGTATTCGGAAGTTGGCTTTAAGTCTAATTTAATCTTATAAAATTAACTTGGGAAGTGAGGTTTGTATTCTTTGTAAATATTATAGTTTGACTTTATCTATAGTTGATGTGTGATTTCTAATACATATCTCATGCCGAGAATAGAACATTTCGAGCATGAGACTAGATATTTGTTGATGGTCCAATAGCAATCCCATAGTAAGCAGTATAATAGGCCAACAAAACTTGTTAATATAGATTTTGATAATATATTAAGAAGTGAGAATTCAATTTCACAAAACCGACTTGTAAGGTGAAGTTTGCATCTTATTTATGTATATTATGATTTGGTCATATTTTTAGTACACATGTAAGATCGCCAAACAATTGGTATTTAAATTCTAATTTGTGTTGTTTTAATCTACGTGTACTGTTTCAATTGGACATTGGCTGTTTAGTAACCGAAACATCTACTTTTTTGGGATGAATATACATGAATAAATTGCATTTGCTATAAATAAATAGTATTACTTTCTCTTTGGTACAGCTGGTAAAGATGCTGGTACTCAAGTCAAGGTCGACCGTATTGAGGCTGATTTGAAGATTCTAAAATTACAGGTAAATTTGAGTGACTTCTGCATATTTGCCCTTGAGGTGTAAGATAAGTGATGTAATATTTACTTTGTTTCGTGAGAACTTGGTTAACTTGGCGCTAGTAAATAAGCCTTGTTGCACTCTTTTAAAGGTCCTTTTCATCCTCATTTACGTGCTTTACCTGTAGGAGGAAGTAATGAAACGATGCCCTTCCATTGAGGATCCGCAACTAGTTGAAGATGAGCTGCTTCATCCTGAAGACTTGATTAAATTGTGTCTGGAAAGCGAAGATCAAGAGCTCTCCCTGTGGGCCTTCGATGTTTTTGCATGGACTAGTTCCTCTTTTCGGAAGATCCACAGAAAACTTTTGGAGGATTGTTGGAAAAAAGCTGCTAGTCAGGATGATTGGAGTAAATTCCACGATTCATACAGAGCTGAGGGATGGAGTGACCAGGAAATCCTGCAAAACTTGAAAAATACCATACTTTTCCAGGCTTCAAGTAGGTGTTATGGACCTCGAAGTGAAACATTTGAAGAAGGGTTTGACCAAGTACTGCCCTTGAGGCAAGAAAACATGGAGACTTCTATTTTGGGGGATATGGGTAGTTCAGTTGAAACAATATTAATGCAGCACAAGGATTTTCCAGTTGCTGGCAAACTTATGCTAATGGCAATAATGCTTGGTAGCGAGCATGGTGGTGACATGAGAATCGAAGAAGGGCCTTCCCCAATGGATTAGCGTTACTAGAGATCATCCTAACCGTAATACAAGTTGGTGTAGGTTTTGTCCAAGCATGACATCTGGAATATGCCGTTGTTGTGATCGTTCCTCTTCCATGCACTGATTTTGGTAAATGGTGTTGGGTAGAAGATATGCCGCAATCACAAATTCGCCAATATGGAAAGTGAAATGCTTCTTGCATACGGTTTTTGCATACCACTCCGGAAACATTGGTAAATGAAAATGGTTGTGATTTTTATTTTTATATTCAAAACAAAAAGAGCAGTGTAAGAATGGGGCAGTTAATGCCTTGCAAATAGCATTCTTGATATTGAAATCGAAGTTAACTAGATCATGTCAGTATAGGTAACATCAAATGAAAAGAGGGTGTTTTTATCACTGGTGAAAATATATTAACTGAAAATGAAAACAAGTGCTTAAAAATTCGCCCGTGACTTTCAAATTGTCATCCAATCTAAATATTTTAATATTGACAAATCTTTTTATTCTTCGACATCAGCGAGATGACCTAGTTTTGTTTCTGATATTGATTTTAATAGATGTTTGTAGAAATATTTTTTTTCTTGTCACCGGTGGATATTTATACTAATCTTGAAAGTGGAATTTGAGAATAGAAAAAAATTGATACAAATGATGAGAAAATAAAACATAAAAAGGATCTAACTATGTCTTATTGTGCCTACGGGTTTGGAAGTTTTTAACTTGTTTTTTTTTCTAAATTGATATGAAGTAAATAAATTTGGTAGGTCTCATGGAAAATTACCTTCATTCCTCCTAAAAACGACATTAACTACATTTTAGAAGAGTTTTTATATTTTTTTTCCTAAAAATTAAACAACTCTTTATGACACGATCTTTTAAAAATAATAAATAGTTTTATACTTAGGAAAACGAAACAAAAATGACAACACTTAATTAATATAGAAAAAGAAACATTTTAATTATAAATAGTCTCATAAAGAGAAAGATAGAAAAATGATAAATGTATACTACAATCCATTTATCTTAAAATATAAAAAATTGATATAATATCAATATATATATATATATATATATATATATATATATATATATTTTAAAACATACACAATAAAAAAAATGATTAAATCCAATTTTTTTCACAAGTGGTTTTCAATCTACCTTATTTTGAATTAAGGAGAAAGGTTAAGAACATTTTTTTTAATATTTTTTATTCATCAATATTTATTAAAAATATGTAGATCTTACTTTATGTCTAATAAATTATAATTTTTATGCGTAAATATCACCGGTAATTTATAACTTCCTAGTAAATTTTAAGCAATACAAATTTGTGTTAAAAATATGTGTACCCTCCACTCGATGGTTTGAGATTTGGCTGAGAAATAAGAACAGTCCAAAACGCGTAGACCCATTGCAAATTTGACGTTTTGCATAAAATTATTTTCTAGAATGCTTGAATAAATAAACTAAAAACTGAAGCAAGACGACAATACTTCAAAAAATAAAAGATAAGAAAACAACAGTCTATGTTGTCTTTTAATTTAATAATGAGAATCTTTGTTACTTCATAGTCTATCTTATAATGACATGTTAAAGCCCACTCACTTACAAATTATTACACACACTTAAATTGTATACAAATTTACCAACTTATAACTATTAATTTCTTTTTGAGTGTTCAATTTTTTTCCTCTCCACTTTAAAAACATCAAATTCAATCACTCATAACTTGTATAAATTATCACGTTATCATCAATATCTACATAAAAAATAATTTTCATTAACCTAACTGTGGACTTGTAATTATACATTGCGTTGATGGCAAATAAATAATATTATAAATAACAAATATTGATGGCATTTGCAATCGCTTAAATTTGTTATGGTATGAATTAATTAAAAACGAGCTTCTAAATAATTTTGAAAAATTCATATTTATTTATGGCGACGAAGAGTTTGGCACTGAAATGCTATGTAGAAAAGACGCGTGAAGAAAAACATGTAATCGTCAATTGCTTTACAATTTCCCTGACCGGTTTTGTGTTTGATAAAACATTTTAAACTTAAAAAGTTGCGTCCAAAAATCACTTTGTTCTACCCGCTACGCGTCCAACCTTCGCCATGTCGCAACGTGGCACATTTACATCCATCCATTGTAAAATGGTTTAATCAACGGTCAGATTTTCGTGTCGATGATCTTAATTGCATCCAATGCATGCCCTTGATTTTTCACATAATTACCAACATGCCCCCAACTTTCTGTATAAATACCACTCTCAGTTACAACCAAATTCTCACTCCCATTTGATCTGAACAATTCAGTTTCACTTCTTCCAATTACATTTCTTAATTTTCTGTGTCACAGTCTCATGACTCATATGGTTATGAGATTTCGGAGAAGAAAGAGAGAGAGATGAACACTGAAGGGTGACATAACGTCAAAATAATTTTGTTTTGCCTTCTTCCTTAACACCACGTGTGTGTGTTTTTGTTAGTAACAAGGTTGTCAGAAAAATCCAGTTTTGGATCCTTGTTTCCAAGAAAAGATTGTCCAATCATTGTGCTTCTTCTTCTTCTTCTTCTTGCTGCCAAAATAAGGAATTAACTAAACTACTGTCACAGAGATATGTCCCAAGAAAGTGCGTCTTCAACTGGTGGTGATGGTGTTGCCAGCATTGAACTTGGCGCCACCTTCCTTGGCTCCACTACCCTCACCAAAGGGAAGTACACCAGGATATGGCGTAAGAGTTTGTACATAAGGTGGTTCCTCATCTCCGTGAAGAAGCCGGCAAGTTCCGGTGGCAGCAGCCATGAGTCTCCACCACCATCACCAGACTCAGCACTTCCTTCAATACCATACACTTCATTATCTTTTGCTAGAACCTCCTCTTCCAAATCCTATGTTGCAGTTGATATAGAAGAGTGCATTAGCAGTGATGCTGCTGGAATTGTGAAGGACCAGGACGTGGATTCTCTTCCTGGTCTGGCTGAGGTTGACTTGGTTTCCGGTGTTCTTGGTGGTCAACGTCACTACACACAGGTACCAATTCATCCACATATTTGGTCGTTATGATGATATTTGATAGATCCCTTGTGGTTTATGCTCAACAAACAAACTAAACTATCTAAAGTTTTGGTTTTGTGAATTGTTCAGGATGGATTGTTTGTGGGTGGGTTGAGAGGGATGTGTTTTGTTGATGGGATTTTGTCTTTATGAACAGGAGCACGATGCTATTGATGAGGGGAACACCACCGCTATACCGTTACCAGTTCTTGGAATAGACTTGTCCAAGTCTTTATTGAGCAGCTACAAATGCTACCGTTGCACAATTTTGATGCTGTTGGTCTCAGCCGGGTTGTCATTCGCCATAGACTTCAAGCAGGAGGGGCCTAAACATGGTTGGCATGATGGTGTTGCCATACTATTCGCTCTTCTCCTGCTGGTTCTAGGAAAACCAGTGGCAAACTTTTTGTGCGAGAGGAAAAAGTTGAAGTTGGCGGAGAGAAAGCAGGAGTTGGAATGCAGAGTGAAACGGGGTCAAGAGTCGCTAGAGGTTCCAATATCTGATATTGTGGTGGGAGACACAGTGTGCCTGTGGCCAGGCGATGAGGTTCCAGCAGATGGTGAGCTTGCAAGTGATGGCATCCTTGTGCTGGCTGAGCTTGAAGAGATAAAATGCAAACAGAAGGGGCAGAATCCGTATGTTATATCTGGTTCAAAGGTGATTGGTGGCCAGGGAAGGATGTTGGTAACATCAGTTGGAACCAAAACCAATTTGGCTAAGGTAGGTACAGGTAATTCTGAAAGGAGGGGTTTGTTGGAAAGACAAATTGAGAAGCCAGTTTCTTACATTGACATGGCTGCTCTTTCTATCTCTGTAGTGGTTGCACTTGTGGTGTTAATTCGCCTAGTTTGTGGAAAAGATGGGAGCAATGCAGAGTTGCCAGAAATGAAAGGGCAGGTCTCAATTGGCGTTTTGATGAGAGTCCTTGAGAGAACTTTTCTGAGACCCCAAGGAAGGGTTTCCATTTTGACAGGTCTTGTTACTGTTGCAATACTTTGCGTGCAGCATGGAATGCCACTTGTGGTTACAATTTCTCTGAAGTACCAGATTGATAAGGAAGAGCAAAACCAAGATGCAGTTCTTAATGATTTGTCCGCTTGTACGACAATGGGGTTGGTAACTGTCATCTGCATTGATGTGTCAGGGGAGCTCATATCTAAACCAATGGAAGTTAGCAGAATATGGATGGGAGAAAAAGATATCAGCATGGTTGAGGGATCAGAAATAGAAAAACCGGTGCTTGACATGCTTAAACTAGGGGTTGGTTTATCAGTCCTTGCACCAGAGATTTATCTTTCCCCTTTGTTCAATTCACTAGTTTCTTGGGCAGAAACGACATGGGAAATGAGCATGAGATCTTTCACAGAAGAAAAGTTTGACATTCTTAAGCACAGCAAATTGAATTCTGGCAAAGAAGGCAGTGGAGTTTTGGTGAGAAAAGTTGGGGACGGTGAAGTTCTGCACTTGCACTGGAGTGGAGCTGCATCCGCAATATTGGAGATGTGTTCACAGTACCATGATAGTGAGGGGAATTGCCACGCCATGGAAAATCAGAAAATCAAATTTGGGCAGGTGATTAAAGAGATGGAGGAGAGTGGACTTAGGTCAATTGCTTTTGCTTACAAACAAACAGATGGAGAAGAACTTGAGCAAGAAGAACTGATCTTGTCTGGACTGATAGGCCTGAAAGACACTAGTCAAGAATGCATAAAATCAGCTCTGGAAAATTTCAGAAATGCTGCAAATGTACAGATCAAACTGGTCTCAGAGGATGGCATCGAGAAATTGGAAGGCATTGCTTGTGAACTAGGACTAGAACATAGTGTTGTGCTTGAAGGTAAACAACTTCAAGATTTGAATGAGGAAGCTAGATTAGTCGAAGTGGATCGGGCTCATGTAATGACAAGGTTCCTTCCTGAGGACAAAGTTCTTCTGATACAGTGCTTGCAAGAGAAAGGTAAGGTGGTTGCATTCATTGGGACAAGATCGATGACTAGTCATACTTCAGTTCTAAAAGTAGCTGATGTGGGGATAGTGCGTGATTCTCTAAGCACAAGAGTGGATAGAGATAGTTGTGACATATCTATCAGATGCTTCAGTGCATTGGAACCTATTGTGATAGCTGGCAGAAGTCAATACCAGAATATTCAGAAGTTCATTCAACTTCAGCTGACATGTACCATATCAGGATCAGTCATAACCTTGATTACAACCTGTACTGGAGATTCCCCTCTTGCACCGTTCCAGTTGATTTGGGTGAATGTTTTGGTGTGCATTCTGGGTGGCCTAATGATGGTAATGACATTAACCAATAAGGAACAGCTTGCTAAACAACCATGTAATCACAGGAACCAAAATATTATAGCCAAAGAAATCTGGAAAAGCATTGCCATTCAGGTGCTATATCAGACTTCTGTATCAATGATACTTGAGTTTGGGGGACATGTTACTGACTGGGAAAAGAAAGTTAGGGAAACCATGATCTTTAACACCTTCTTACTGTGCCAAATCGTGAATCTGCTCAACACCATGCAGTTGTTGAGAAAGGAAGTTCTTGTTCAGAGCTTCTATTTCTTGGGGGCCTTAGTTATCAGTGTTCTAATGCAAGTGGTGGTGATTGAGTACGCTAAAGGCCTTGCAGATTGCATGCAGCTGAATGCTACGAGATGGGGTATCTGTGTCATGATTGGTGCTCTTGCATGGCTATTTGAGTGGAGCATGAAGAATATTCTTCCAGTTTTTCTCAATCCCAGCACCAACTATTCTTCAGAATCATTTACTTCACCTTCTTTCTTTCTTTCTCCAACTTTTCCATTTCTGATGCTACTTTTGTTCCCTATAGGACTAATTTTTAGTCAAATAGGCATGAACATGACACTTCGTTAGTGGCAGGGATATCAACTTTACACGCCCACTGACTTTAGTCTGTGTATAATATTGTGGCTGCATTTTGCAGCAGCACATTTCTTTGTACTCATCATAGAATAATCATCTACCTCTGTTACCTATGCATGTAGATAAAGCTTCACTATCATCTCTTTCCCTCAGGGAATCAATGTGAATTAAGCATTTACAGATTTATTCTATGTACTTTGATTAGAACTTTTTGTTTCTGTGTATATGCCTCTATATATTGTCTCAACATGTGCATGGCTTATGGTAAAATAACCTAGAAAGTGAATGAAGCACAAAGTATTTTTCTTCTTCTATAAACTCTTTCAAAACTTTGTAGTATACATCTCGGAGTTGAAAGATGTAGAAATTATTAAAATAATGCTATCGAGGGCTATAAATATCAGAGAAAATTTAGATTTAATGTATATATACACATTCAAGGGGAGGGAAAAAGGATAAAAAGTTACTTGATTAAGAAAAGATAAAGTTTAGGGCAAGAGAAGATAAAGAAAATCAGAAGTTGAAATTTTTTATATAAAAAGATAAACTAAATTGCTGTGTAGTTGAGCTTTAGAGTGAAAGTTCATCGAAGAAACTTTTTAACTTTCAATATAATAAATTTCATGTCCAAATATTTTATAATCAATATCACGGTTTTTCAAATGCGTGTCAATATAGTTTGATAAAAAAAAAAACAAAAAAAAATGTTAACAAAAATAAAAATTTATTTAATATTTACTTTTTAAAGTAAGAAGAGACTTTAGTAGAAAATACTTAATTTTTTAAATAATGATAGCATCATAAAGATAAATAGAAAAATATCACATAATTCATCTTCATTATTTTTTTCAGGACAGTTCCTTCCTGCACGATACATATTACTTTCTGCACTTAATTAATTTTTAATATGTCAAAAATGTTCTTATTACTTTTATTTTTAAATTTATTTATTTTGTTTTCTCTCATACTAAGTCACGAAATAAATAAGTATAATAAAATAAAAAATTGTTAATTTTTCTATTTTTTGATAAATATTAACAAACTTTTCTTATAAATAATAAAAAAATCTAATAAATATTAAAAAATATCTATATTTATTTTCAAGAATATAAAATTAAATATTTGAAAATAATGTGTTAAACTGAATTTTTAAAATTAATTATATTAAATTATAAATATCTTAACAGTATCCAACATCATTTTTATTATTATTAAAAAAATATAAAAGATATGTTTCTACAAATATAAAAAAAAACTATTTAATACATAAATTTTAAAAAAAAAATAATAAGGATATTATTAATATTTTAAGAATTTGTTAACTACAGAAATGATTTTGTATCGGGTAAAAAGCAACTTCCTTTTCTCACATGTTGTAATCTTACATCTCAATAAGTGATTCTAAAACCTTTAAGCCAAACTGATGGATGTATTTTGTTGTTATACTTCCATGTTAAGAAGTACTAGCAAAAACCCTTTTAATCTATTGGATTGGTAGAAACGCTAATTATTACTTTGTGAAAATATTTATTTTTACTAGAATCCATGAAACTTCACTCACATTTCTGTGAAAAATATCAAGTATTAAACAAATCACCACCCATTGTCTATTAAAGAATTGTGCTTGTATAGACTTTTGACTTGGTCAATTCTATACATGAAAATATATCAACTATTCGAAAATACCTTAACATTACAAATGCTTACATATTATAAAATACTATAATACCACATTTATATGAAATTGAGATGTCGTAATACATCAGTTTTGCTAATCTATGCACCACTATTAGAGCTTTTAAATGTCCTTTTTTAATGAACCAAAATTTTAGAAAATACTAAATATTTAAGTGTTATTTCCGGTACAATATATGTTGATTTTAATTTTTCTTTGTTTATCTCAGTTTCTTTTATATTTTTAATTTACTAAATTAATATTTAAAATAGTGATTATCATTGAAATAATTGATAAAATATTTCATCACAACTTTATTTTTCAATAATGATCGATACAATAATTTTTTTAAGGGTTTTTACTAAATTTGACATTTTAAGATTTTTTTTCACTTCACCAAGTTTAAAATGAAGTAGTCAAATTAATGGAAAATGACTTGTTTAAAAAATAATTTATTGTGGTATTTTATTTAAAGACAAATATGAAAAAAAAGCTGGTTAGCAAATGGGATGTGAAGAATTAAAAAAAAGAAAAAAAAAAGAAGAAGAAGAAGAAGAAGAAATATAGTAGGAAACTTAAAATGAAGTGGACATCACCAAACTAAAAAAAAAATGGTATTAATTATAATAAAACAATCTCTTAAATATTTACTATTTTTTAATATTTTAAATCATCAAAAGAGACATTTAAGAACTTTAATTATATGCCCTTGATGCATAGATTCATTTTAACCTTATTTAGTTTTTGCATTGAAGGTTTAAACAAATTTTCCACAGTATTTGTGATGTTTTTAACCTTAGTTAATGTGCTTTACTTGTTTTCTCCTAAGTGTCCTAATTCTCATTTAAATACAACTTTTCTTGCATGTGATATTGAGGGTTAATCAAAAACCAATAATGCCATGAATCAAACCAAAACTTCTAGCATTTTGTTTTCATGTTTCATATACTCTTTAGATATCAAACTAGATTCTCTATTTTTAAGGAGTTTTCTATCATCTTATATTCATTTGTGATTTTTTCCACTTTTTTTTAACTGTTTGATTAAAGATAAGATTTTTTTTAATTGTTGCTTAAAGATAATATTTGTTTTTTTAGTTTCCACACCAAGCAAAAAAGGTCAATATTTATTCCCACATAAACCAAATTTGTAATCTAGCAAAGATGAGCAGCCACCTTGAGCTCTTGGTAGCCGAGTATTCTGTGTGTGGTTTCAGACTCAGTAACAGCAAAAGTGTTTTTTTTTTTCTGTGAAAAGAAAAGAAAAAAAAGAATGTGATGGGTCACGGGTCTGCAATGCAGAATGAACCCAATCCAAACTATCTGCAATTAAAGTTAATATTTTTATTTTGATTTCTTGACTTTTGGTGGACCCTTTTTGTGTGGCTTACATTAACCCTCTCGAAAACATCTAAGGAAGAAGATCTTCGCATCCACGTGGCGGAAGGAGAGAGAGTTTAGCAGCACAAAATATCAGCATGAGAATCCACATCCATATCTAGGACCAATGAGGTGTTGCTGAGTTGTGCATATCCTCATCCACAATATCACACCACTTCCACCATGGCCCCTCTCACCCTTCTATAAACATTTGCAGCACCCTTCTTCAATCTCCACAACACTCTCACAAAACCAAAGAAAGAAGAGGCCTTTGCCAACCCAACAACACAGCCATGGCCACCACTGCTTTCCAGCAATCAGCATTCGCTGGTCAAACAGCTCTGAAGCAGGTCAATGAGTTCGTCCGCAAGACCGGTGGCTCCGGCAAAGGCCGCACTAACATGCGCCGTACCGTCAAGAGTGCTCCTCAGAGCATTTGGTAAGTGCTCTCTAACATTGCTAGTTATAAGTTCTAGTGTACTACTCTAAAGTTGCATGACTATAAAGTCACATGCTATTCCTTGCTTTCATGATTTTGGTGTTGTTTGTGAATTAAAGTTAGAGTTTTACCTCACTGATTTACCTTGTAAGGATCTGCATTGAATGTAAAACTCTAATTCTGATGAAAGAACACAACACAATGTGGTAACATGAAGTGGGGTGTTGAACTATATCTGTTTGAGAAAATGACTGATTTTGCATGGGGTGGTTGTGGAAAACAGGTATGGCCCTGACCGTCCCAAGTACTTGGGTCCATTCTCTGACCAGATTCCATCATACCTGACTGGTGAATTCCCTGGTGACTATGGATGGGACACAGCTGGATTATCAGCTGACCCTGAGACCTTTGCCAGGAACCGTGAGTTGGAGGTGATTCACAGCAGATGGGCCATGCTTGGTGCTCTAGGATGCACCTTCCCAGAGATCCTTGAGAAGAACGGTGTGAAATTCGGTGAGGCAGTGTGGTTCAAGGCTGGTGCACAGATCTTCTCTGAGGGAGGGCTTGACTATTTGGGGAACCCAAACCTGATCCATGCTCAGAGCATTCTTGCCATCTGGGCTGTTCAGGTTGTGCTGATGGGGTTTGTTGAAGGCTACAGAGTTGGTGGAGGACCTCTTGGTGAAGGCCTAGACCCTATCTACCCTGGAGGTGCCTTTGACCCACTTGGTCTTGCTGATGACCCTGATGCATTTGCTGAGTTGAAGGTCAAGGAACTCAAGAATGGTCGGTTGGCTATGTTCTCCATGTTTGGTTTCTTTGTTCAGGCCATTGTTACTGGCAAGGGCCCTATTCAGAACCTTTACGACCATGTTGCTGATCCTGTTGCCAACAATGCTTGGGCTTATGCCACCAACTTTGTCCCCGGACAATGAGCATGTCAGCTTGTGCCATTTTAGATGCAATGCAATCTTCTGCTCCTGTTTGCAGTTTTTCGCTTGTGTTTAACTCCGATTTCACTAATGTAACTACACCTGTGTAGCAGAAGAATCTGTATGAGAACAATTATATATCACAAATTTGGATCCCTGAAATATCAAACTCTTGACTTGTGTTGTTATATGGTTTTCTGTCTTCACATAACCTGAACTGAACAAACTTTTCCTAAATGTTAATTAGTTCAAACATTGAAACCATTTTGAAGGAATCTATGAGTGATGTACCAAGTACACCATCCAATTCAAAGCTGAGACTGAGAACATAAAAGTATGAATCCATCTATCATCTAAATGCATCAATAATATAGTCAGTGAAAGACAATTGAAACTATGTTTTGAAACACAAGAGAACAGCATACACTTTCTTACCACTTTCTTCCCTAATTTGGAAAGAATGCAAATAGCATAGAATTTAGACAGTGTTTTTAATCTTTGTGAGACCAAATCATGAGCAAGAGTACTCAATTTTTTTACCAATTTCTGTCATAAACTTTTTCTTCTTCTTTACTATTGGTTCCAAAGAGAATGTAAAGCAACAGATTGGTGCGTGTTTGGATAAGCGGTTAAGTGTAATTTTGGGAGTGATAACCATGTCTTGTATGTTTTATTATTTTGAAAGTACTTCAATAATAATCCAAACATACCTTTAAATTAAAAAAAAAAATAGTAATAAGTAAATTTTATGCATTTACTGCTTATTGTTATATTTTTACAAAAGAGTGCTAATGTTATATTTTTACGAATACAAATATATATACATGTATATGTATGTATATATGTACGTTATATATGTATGTATAATTATATATATATATATATATATATATATATATATATATATATATATATATATATATGTGTGTGTGTGTGTGTGTTTATGGATGCATATGTATATCAAGTCTTTTACTTTATTTTTTCAAATACTGTTAAATTCCATCAGCTTTATGCTAAATTCTGCTTTAAGAAATTTGAATAAATTGAAAATCATTTTTAGCTCTGCAGCAGATTTTTTTTTATCTCTGCAAATTTTCTATACTGTTACGAATTCTTCCCAAAGGAGCCTACTGATTTTTGCTAATTTAATGTTTAGCTCATGCACAGGCTTAGCAGTAGTATTGTGCATATCATGAAAGGGGTTATATGTTTACATCTCTGGGGTGCTAGCTTTTACTCGGTTTGCTTGTAATTTACTGTTTTGGCAACTCTTTTATCACTATTAAATTACATGCATTTCAAAAGTTATTTTGCAAAGTTCTAGCTACCCCGAGGAAGTCATAAATTTACCATATACTTTTTTGGTATGCAAGAATCATGATAATTCATGGTGCAGCTTTACTTCGTGTGTAAAATCTTAATCGTTGTGAAAAAATTGTGAGAAAATTGAAATCACAAATTCTCACAGTTGCTTCATGCAATGAGAATGATAATACTTTTACCACATTGTTTGCCTTACTCTTACACGAGTCAAAATAGTTTTAAACCATTACTTTTTGAAGATTTTATAAATGTAAGGGCCGTAGTTACATAATGTAAAATAACAGAAGCATATAAAGTTAAGTGAAGTTTTATATCCTACTTTAGCATCCAACTAAACTAGCCATCTTAATCATTGCATGACTTGTCTTCTAACACTTAGCCTACTCGTTTAAGCCAACTTCACAAGTCAAATCAAAAACCCATATAAAATCATTTAAAAATCACTAATCTATGCTAAGACATTGCGATTGGTGCATACGACCACTCTACAAGACCACAACCATTCAAATTGCATAAATATCCCATCTTTAAAGTTAATCTCATCATTGATATACATTGTTTGTTCCACTGAGCTTGTTCACATTGAGGGTGTATTTGCGTTTTCATATGTAAGAAGGACCTCTTGTACTATACTGAAGAGAACGTTGGATGCAACTTTTTCTCAAACACAGAAAAGTTATGAACAGCACAACATTTGGTCAAGAAGCAATCAATTCATTCCAAACAAACTTCTATGTAAGAACAGAGGCTACCAAGTTACACTCCCGGGTATCTAAGTATATGGGAAACATGAGACATGAAGCTAGAAACTTGTCACATTCAAATTAGACAAAAGTAAGCTTTATGGCTTTCCATCAATCCATAATCCACAAGGAAAATTGTGGAAATTAATTACAGCTAAATCTACTAGATGAAAGTAGCTAGAGGGTATCTTATAGTTACACCGTAGAGTGAGTTCTTCCTATGTCTTTCCTTCATGGACACTACATTAGGGCTAATTTAATCATTGATGGCAAGGTCCAAAAATATTCCTTCTCTATTCCTTTTGTCTCTTGTGCACAGCACGACACTCTCCTTCCAGCTCCAAAACAAGAATAGCACATTCAACAGTTAAAGGTTATTAAAAAGAGGGTATTATAGCAACAAGATCAAACAAAGAAGTACCATCTTCTCCTAAGCAAACAGTGGCTAAAATTGACAAGCCCAGATAAGCATTGCATTACCTAACCATTTATTCTCCACAATACTCCCTTCCAAATGCTACTCAGCATCATCATTTTGGACTCTACCTCTCACCCTTTTCCTCCTTCAAAAAGTCCCTTTGGCCACACATCAAGCGACCCTGCCTTCCCCTATACTAACTTTTAGCAACTTTCTCCTTGGCCTCTTCTCCAACACCAGTCGATTCTAATCTCTGTTGCTATCATCAGGAATCAGTAACATGCACCCAAATGAATAAAATAAACTATGAACAGCTAAAAATGATTATCTTCTATACATGCATTCCCTTGTATTATATACCACTTCCAAACCACTCCATGCCAAACCCCACCAAAATATAAAGCACACCCCAACTTGATTTTTTACTCACTGCCAAATGGGTAGGCAAGGTAATGATCCCACTACCACTCTCAACTCCTCCATTGCTCTTCTTCAAGAGAGGTTTAGACAGTTGGAGAAGGTCAAAGAAAGAAGAGAGGGGAAGCAACTCCTCAAACTCTTGTCATCTGAGACCACCTCATCATCTATTATTCACAACCCATCATCACAAAACTCTCATCAACAACAAATGGTGCCTCCTCTACATAGGCCAACTCTCCATGATTCTCTTTCTCTTGGCCTCAACTTCACTCAAGGTGATCACAACACCATGAACATGAAACCACCCCCTTCCTCCAATTTATGGCCACAGGGAGCACCATCATCAAGAAATTTTGATACCTCAGACGTTGATACTTCTCTTCATCTGTAAATATGTTCACTACTACTAGTCTCTGCTTCCCCAGTACCTATATAGATGTATAATAATAACCCTATGTTCTGCATCATTTTGTATCAGTAATTAAGGAGGATTTGTATCAGTTCTGCTTCTTTTTTCCCTGGAAACTATGTGAATAACATATGAAATTCGTAATTGTATATGGACTTCCCTAAACAACTTCTATTTTTAAGACTAACAAATTTCATTATATATTTATTAACGTTTAAAGCTTTCAAAATTGCTGTATTTATGAAAGTAATTTTGTGAAATATGCAAAGACATGGATGCATCATGCATCAAATAACCCACTTAGAAAACATCTAAACACGTGCGTTCAGACACACAAACACGACAATTATATTATGCTCTTTATTTATTTGGCCGTGTCTCAAGTGGCTTGTGGAACTTATATTTCTCATCATATTAAAGAGAGAACATATATTATATGTCATATTGTTGATTTGTACAGAAAAAAAAATTTAAACATTTGGCAATAATTTTGAGTTTGAAAACTAATTGCTTTACTATTTCTCATATCTATTCTTAAGTAGAAAGTGCTTAAACATTTTTCAAAAAGTTAAGATACAATGATAACAACTAGATCTTTTCTATTAAGTAAAATCAATTACAATAATTACTAAGTAAATAAATATATACATAATTCATTGCTCTCTTTTTCAGTCATGTCTATATGGATAAGAATTAAATTTTTTGGTGAATTAATTTTGGTTGTCTAACTAAAATATTTTATTTACCTCCGTGAGTAAGACTACAAAACTCAAGGATTTTCATAAATTACTTTCCTCAATGTGTTTCTTTTCAATGGTATTAGAGATATTTATAGTAGCATATTATAGAGGTAATCCATGGTAATGTACCTGAACTCAAAATTCACAATCTTTTTATTTCTTTTTCTTATTTTCTTTATTGATCAGAGAGCCAAACACGTTTTATTATTATTTTGTTATCGAAATACGTTTAAATAATACTATTTATGTTTGTCATTTTACCAAGACAAACATCTAGGCAACTTCATTTATTATTTTTTACATGGTTATTTCTTTTAATTTTATTTTCAAACAATTCTACTTTCTATGACGTACCGTTATAGAGTAAATTTTACGAAGAAGAATGGTTTTTCATGTCTAACCAATAGTAGAAATTTGATTAAAAATTTACTTTATAAAAAATTATTAATTACGATGATTTTCACCAATAATTGACCACGTGCAAACTAGTTTTAAGCTATCATTACATAGAATATTTATTTTCTTGTATTATTATTACAAAAAATAATCAGGGCTAGGAAAATTAGTTGAAAACCCGAAAAGGGAAATAAGTTAAGACGAGTAGCATCGAGAAGCTTCGGAAACGCCATGTTTTGATCACACAACACAGCACAACCAATTCAAACCCCTTCTAAAACCCTACCATTTCCCTGCTTAACCAAACGCGCTTTCTCCAATCGTAGCTTCAATCTTCTTCTCTCAGCTTTTGTTTCTCTCTTCAATTCACTATGCACAGACTCTCTGCTCGCTCTTCTTCCGTCTCCGCCTTGTTGCGCTATGGCGGCGCACTTCGAAGGGACGTGGTTGCTCCCATTTCCTCTTCACACTTAGCTAAGGTTTTCCATTTCTTTCACTTTTTTTGCTTCTGTAAATTTCTCTTCATCTAGATTTTTCATGTCATAATCCCTAGCTTGCTATTCGTTTGTCGTTTGTTGCTGTAACCAGTTCCTATATTTGCAGCCAGTGATTCTGTTTGTTTTATTATATTTTGGACGGACATATTACATATGTAGATAGCGTTAATTGATTACGTAGTGTTAGTTTATCTGATGTTCGTGGATAACAAACACGTGTTGCAACCATGTTGAAATTGTGGGCTTTTTGTGTGTCCTTTTCTTTTGCTTATGAGGAGCAGGTGAGCGAGAATGACACCCAAACTAGATGGTTTTCTATTCTGGGATCGGACAAATCCAGCACAGTTGATTCTGCAAATCATCCAAACTTGAGAAGAGATTTGTTTTTGGGTAGACGATGTGAATCAACTGCTGCAGAATCTTCTGCGTCTAGTTCCCCACCAGCCGAGAGATATGAATACCAAGCTGAGGTATGGCTGTTTTTCATGTTGTATGGTCTCTGGTGAGTATGGTATTGCTTGCTTAACTTTGGATTTTATGCATCATTGACAGGTTAGTCGGCTCATGGACCTCATTGTTAACAGTTTATATAGTAACAAAGAAGTGTTTCTTAGGGAGCTTATTAGGTATGCTCTTTCATACTTGTAGGTTTTTTTTAGCGCTGCTACTATTTGCCTATTTATTGTCTCGAAACTTTTTTGGATGAAGTAGAATTGGTACGTTTTTGCTGGTTATCCTATATAGAATTATGTTGTTTGAGCATTTGTGTTTAGATGGTTTGAATACGTTTATGTATATTGATGTTATACTAGCTATAATTGCATTTTAAGGGCATGTCCTGTGGCAAGTGATTTCCTGCAGATACACTGCAATTACTTTCAGGGTCTGTTTGGAATAAATTATTCGTCTTTTCAGGAAACTATTTCCAGGAATAGAGTTGAATTTTCAATATAGAATCCATGTCCTTGATATTTATTGAATGTACGTAACTCTGTGTTGCCCAATCTGTTAATCTATACTTTTTTTTATGTGCAGCAATGCAAGTGATGCTTTGGATAAGCTGCGGTTTCTGAGTGTAACAGAGCCAGGGCTGTTGAAGGAGGCAGTTGATTTTGACATCCGAATTCAAACTGATAAGGATAATGGGATCATATCTATTACGTAAGAGAAATGACCTGTGATTAATATTTGATTTAAGATTTTTAATCTCAGTTGGTGCTGCAACTTATGTTTTATGCAGTGATACAGGCATTGGTATGACTAGGCAAGAGCTAGTTGATTGCCTTGGAACTATTGCTCAAAGTGGAACTGCAAAGTTTTTGAAGGCTCTAAAGGTCTTAACGTCTTCTGAACGATGCTTTAATATTTTACTGTCATTTTTTGCTTTTGCATTCATGTATATTACCTGCTGACAAATGTGTATCATTTAAAAGGATAGCAAGGATGCTGGTGGTGACAACAACTTAATTGGTCAATTCGGTGTGGGATTTTATTCCGCTTTTCTCGTTGCTGATCGGGTATGTATTTGTGTAAAAGTAAATATGTCATGGTCTTTTATTTTTTGTTTAATTTGGTAGTTATATCAACTTGTGTTGTTTGAAGGTGGTTGTCTCAACCAAAAGTCCAAAATCTGATAAGCAATATGTTTGGGAAGGAGAGGCGAATTCTAGCTCATATACCATAACTGAGGAAACAGATCCTGAGAAGCTGATTCCGAGAGGAACTCGTCTTACACTTTATCTTAAGGTATGTTGATAATCATCTTTGTTGAACATTAAGTAGTTATTTTTGTTTTCTTTTTCCGCAAGCTTACGAATGTGATTTCATTATGCCCATTGCTACCTTTCAGAGGGATGACAAAGGTTTTGCTCATCCAGAGCGGATTCAGAAGCTTGTGAAAAACTATTCACAATTTGTCTCGTTCCCAATATACACTTGGCAGGAAAAGGGATACACCAAAGAAGTATGGCTATCTAATCCAGATCTTGATAGCACTATCTATGATAATGTTACTTGAGTTATTTCATTCTCCACTTGATTTTAGTATGGACTTTTTCAGCTTTAATTGTATTTTGATCTCATTCTAGGTGGAAGTCGACGAGGATCCAGATGAAGCTAAAATGGACAATCAAGATGAGAAGACTGAGGTAACATTCTGATTGTTCTGCTTATGTGCTGAATGCAGTATTTTCATTGATGTGAATATGAATTGTGTAGCTGCTGCAAATTTACTCATTGACAAGTGACTTTGACACATTGTCATGACAGAAAAAGAAGAAAACTAAAACTGTTGTTGAGAAGTACTGGGATTGGGAGCTGACAAATGAGACCCAACCAATCTGGGTTAGTTTTACGATTTCCAATTTCATGAGTTACACTCAAACATTTTTAAAAATTATTACTCGAATGAAGTGGAATTACTCTATTTATGCAGCTCCGTAATCCTAAAGAAGTCACCAAGGACGAGTACAATGAATTCTATAAGAAAACTTTTAATGAATACTTGGAGCCATTAGCATCCTCACACTTTACCACAGAGGTAAGGATTTTATGTTCTCAAGTGCCCCCTTATTGTGCGTAGTGGATATTTTTATTCTTTAATGAAAATTCAGAGTTTGGCTGGAAAACAACTAGCTTGATAATGTTAATTTTTTACCACATTCTTGAGGAGATTCATAGTGTTACAGGTAATAATTGTTATTTATTTTTATTGACACATGAGGTGATGCTTGTTATATCAGGGTGAGGTAGAATTTAGATCTATACTTTTCGTTCCTGCATTCGCCCCCTCAGGGAAGGATGACATAATCAATCCCAAGACCAAGAATATAAGACTTTATGTGAAGAGAGTGTTCATTTCAGATGACTTTGATGGGGAACTGGTATAAGCACTTTGCTATCTGCATTCTACAACCTTGAGTATCTGGTTGTTGTTGTCAAAATCGTATTATCGTGGACTAATTAATGTGTTTGTTGAACAGTTCCCCCGTTACTTAAGCTTTGTCAAAGGTGTTGTTGACTCGAATGACCTCCCACTTAATGTGTCACGTGAAATTCTTCAAGAGAGCCGCATTGTAAGTAGTTAGGACAATGTGAATATGCTTCATGTTTACATCTGGATCTCTATGTTATCGTACCAGTTTTGCCTTTCTTATTTTTTCCATGTTGCTTGAAGGTGCGGATTATGAGGAAACGTTTAGTTCGGAAAGCTTTTGACATGATTCTGGGAATATCCATGAGTGAGAACAGAGAGGTATATTATTATTCTGAAAGTTGTTCATTGTATAAGTAGTTTTCTTTTATTTTTGAAGTTGTAGAGTAGCTAGGATAAATTTAGGTGTAGAAGTATCAACATTATATATATATATATATATATATATATATATATATATATATGTTATCAGTTATTTTAGGTCTCTTTTAATATAATTGATCTTGATAAAAGGATGGTCTTTTTGTTAGTATTGTACTGGCTGACTTGTTCTGTATGCAGGACTATGAGAAGTTCTGGGAAAACTTTGGCAAACACTTGAAATTGGGTTGCATTGAAGACCGTGAGAATCACAAACGAATTGCACCATTGCTTCGCTTTTTCTCATCCCAAAGTGAAGAAGAACTGATTGGCTTGGATGAATATGTTGAGAACATGAAACCTGATCAAAAGGATATCTATTATATTGCTTCTGATAGTGTTACTAGTGCGAAGAACACACCTTTCCTGGAGAAACTTGCGGAGAAGGATCTTGAAGTAATCTTTGTTTTCTTACTAGAGTTTATAACTTCGTATCTTTAAGTACTTGTTTCTGTCAGTTAATACGTATATTGGTGTTTTTTGTACTGTAATTTTTCAGGTTCTGTTTTTGGTGGATCCAATAGATGAGGTTGCCATTCAAAACCTTAAATCATACAAGGACAAGAATTTTGTTGACATTAGCAAAGAAGACTTGGATTTAGGTTTAACTTCTTTCTTCTCTGAGCTTGCTCTCAATAATTTGATTAGACAAACACTCGCATTTAGTTTACCAAACATTTATTAGTCTCTTTCTGGCCTACAATGGTGTGAATTCAAAGCTTTGTTCTTTATTGTTCAAGTTTGTTGCGCATTTGTTGTTTCTGCAGGAGATAAGAATGAGGAAAAGGAAAAAGAAATGAAGCAAGAATTTGGCCAAACATGTGACTGGATCAAGAAACGACTGGGAGATAAAGTTGCAAGTGTGCAAATTTCAAACCGACTTAGCTCTTCTCCTTGTGTTCTGGTGTCTGGAAAATTTGGTTGGTCTGCAAACATGGAAAGGTTGTCATCTTTTCTCTTAGATTGATCATGTAATTTGAAAGTTTAAGTAGCAATGTGCAGCATGTAATCAAATTTGCTGCAGGCTGATGAAAGCACAAAGTATGGGTGATGCATCCAGCTTGGAATTCATGAGGAGCAGAAGGGTGTTTGAGATCAACCCTGGCCATGCCATTATCAGGAATTTGGATGTAAGATAAATGGACAATTCCCATTTCTTTTCTTCGTCATGATTACAAATTGAAATTAAGATATAACGCAATCAAAATGGTTAATTTTCAGGCTGCATGCAAAACAAACCCCGGTGATGAAGATGCCCTCAGAGCTATCGATCTTTTGTACGATGCAGCTTTGGTTTCCAGTGGCTTTACGGTGAGCTCATGCTTGATATTATTATGACTGTCGTTTAAGTTTCCATCGTGAAGTCCTAAAGTCGTATCTTTTGGCTCTTTGTTGGTGTGCAGCCTGAGAATCCAGCACAACTTGGAGGGAAGATATACGAGATGATGGGTATGGCTCTCACAGGTAAATGGTCAACGCCTGATCAGTTCCAGTCCACTGGAACCAAGCCCCATATCCCAGAAACTGTAGAAGCTGAGGTTGTCGATCCTACTGAGGCTGGCGGTCAGAAGTGAGAGGACAGTCATGTGACATTTTTGTTTTCTTCCCGTTCCCTTCTGTTCTTTCTTTCAATTCAAATCTTCTTACGGCTTAAGTTGTATTCTTTAAGAACATGGGTGTTGGTAATCGTTTATAGATATCACGAGGAATTCAGTGGCAATGCTATATCTGGAAGCACGTCTATTAATCCTTCCAGTTGTTGTTTAATAAGTGAAAAAAATCCAGCATCGCCAAGTAACATTGTTAGTAGTTTTTCTTTTGTTTTGAGAAAAAACGAACCATATTAATTTGGATAAAGATTTTTTACGGCAGCATGTGACATAAGAATCATTGCCTTAGAACTGTTGCTGATGGTCCGTTATTAGATTGTGTTGTGGGGGCTGCCAACTAGACACAATTAAAGTTACATTTCCGTTGTAAAGATTACGCGCTGTCTTTGGGCAATGCATTGTAGAAATTGAATATTGATCACTTAGCACATTGAACTTTTTATAATTAGGGATAGTTTAGAAAATAATGGATTTAAAATAAATTCAGGTATAAAGTGTGTTCAAAAATAATAGATGTGCTTTGAATTACTTGAGTTCAAAATAGTTGTAGTTATGATTTGAAAAATTAGTCAAAGTTACGATTTCAGAAAATGCTTCCAATATTTAAAAAAATAAAAATAATAACTTAAAATACTGCGTCCCTTACTTTGAAAACTAATATAAATTTCTATTTCAAACAAGAAGTTAATTAGCTTATATTTATGTAAATTTTTCAATTATGAAAAGTGTTACTTGCACAATATTTTTTGTCATTATATCGTTTTTACTCATGAATTATTAAAAAAGAATTATATAAAGTTCAAGCGAATGCTAAATTCACGAACGGAGAAGCACATTAACATTTCAATGAATGGACTTTACTAAGTATCATACTTCATTATTTTAACAGACCATGCAATAAGTTGGCGTGTAGTAGCATATCGATACTTCAAGTCTCTTCACACTTTCATTTTAAAACCTATTTCCTATTTGTTAAAATTCACGTAGGTCCTACCACTTTAGGGATGAAACTCCCCAAATAAGAAATGAGACCCATTTTAATAGGACCCGCATAAATTTTACTGAATACAAGAGAGAATGTCAAAAGTATAATGTTAAAAATTGTATTGCTAGTATTTATCATTCCGTAGTATTGGAAATTTGGCTGTACCATCTCATCCATTGGCAAGTGAGCTGTATAGACAAATATGATCGTATGCAGGACACCCAATTTGATTGAAGCTACTCTTCCGATGACGAAAAATATATGGAACGCGCACTCCAATGTTATATCACATATAGATTCCCTGCGGGCACACACAAATCTTCAAATTTAGTAAAGGGTGACGATGAAGAAGACAGTACCTACGCATAAGGGAAAGTTACTCAATTGAATGGCTAAAAGTCACAGTTGAAGCACAGATGCATTTGAGACAGTAGTGGAAACGGTTAGCCTTGCTGAATGACCGAAGATTTAAAATCGAAGCGTTCAAAAATTGAGTTAGGGTTGGATATAACAGTCATTTGCTGCAGTAGCAAGTTGGTTATCTTATGACGATGCTGCAAAGAGCACATATAAGGACAGAGAGAAAGAGAAATTAGAAAGAACAGTATTTTTTTTGGAAGGGGTGAGTAAGTTTTACCCTAATGATAGAGTAACAATTATCCCCCAGAAGAAATATTACTCCTATAAAACTCACTTCCTTAAAAAACTCTACCTTAAAATTTCTCCCACTTCTTACCCTTAAACAACAAAAACCCATTAGTTATTGGGGCAACCAGTCACGAACCAAAATTTTCAGTCTTCCTGACATGCAATGACAAACAACTGTGTACTTAACACGAGAAAGGCATATCAGTACAATTGAAACTGATGAAAAGGTTTGGTGACACGCAGACTCAAAGTTTTAGATGCTCAGAGATTCACCTATGCTGATGAGATTGAAAGCCAACAAAGTAATAATCCTAAAAACTGAAACATAGTATTTCAGTATGAAAGAAAAAAGAAGGAACAACTTCCTACGAAAAGAACAAAGCAGGGTGTTCCACAAATTTATCAAGAGAAGGAATACCATTTGAATGGTGGACATCGGGTCAAAAAGTTATTGGCTGTCGATACAGTATAGCACGGTTTTATGGTACCTGCGATGAATTTGAAAGTGGGGGTGAGTGAGATACATTTCAAACTACAGAGTACATTCAGTTTACGTAGGCCTCTATCTCAAGGTAAATTTTAGGCATAGTAAGGAGATATAGGAAGGAAAAAAGAGAATTCAATGAGAACCAATGCTTTTAATAAATGTTTCTTTTTTATTCAATTAATATGCATAAAAATAGGAAGCTATATTTTTCCTGAACATAATACAGTAAATGGCTTCCAAATTAACAGGTAAGAATAAGTTTCCCCCCGAATAAGATGTACTTTAGAAGAATCTATGCTTACCTGCTTAAGTTCTCAAATCAAATCTTTCCGAGTCAGGATCACCATGGAAAATGTTGAGTAGAATGTTAAGTGTTGAATCACAATTATCCATGCTAGCATTCAATCAACTTAATGTCTGTTGATCAAAAATCGGGTACGGAGTGTCAATGATATAAAAGTTATTCGAGGGAAAATGAATCAATTAGTGAAAAGCAAAACTCGGTCATAGAACCAAAACATAGAAAAGACATCAAAGAACAAGGAGCACAAATTGCAACATACCCAAGTTATTTTTTGCAGAAATCATTATGTTTTCCAACTTTTGAGCAGCCTCAGTCATCCCTTGGGCGTTGTATGCCTGGATCATGCAAGCGAAAGTGATGCTATCGGGTTCACATTTTCTTTCTCTCATGACCATGAATAACTCGCTCATCCTTTTTAGATCACCAGCCTGCCCATAGGCGCTAATTAAGCAATTAAAGAAGGGAGTATCCAATACTACATCAGAATTATCAACATGCCTCATGATTGACTCAACTTTGTCAATACGCCCAACTTTGCTATATGCGCTTACAAGTGAGCAATAAGTAATAGAATTAGGCTTCATTCCAAGATGCTTCATTTTTAGAAAATGTTGATCCATCTTCTCAATTTCTCCAGCTTTGCCAAACACTTCAATGACAGTATTATACGTGACAATTGTTGGAGCGAAAAACCTACTCTCCATGAAATCCATGACACTCTTCATCTTCTTATACATGCCAGCTTTGCCATAGGACTTTATCATCAAATTGAATGTTGTCAGGTCTGGTTTTATGCCCATTAGTTGAAATTCATCATAACACTTCTCCATCTTATCAATTTGCCCATCCTTTCCATACGCTCCAACAAAAGAATTCAGTGTGAAAACATCTGGGTGGCAGTTGCCATTTTCAATCATATCATTCAATGTATTATCCATCTTTTCAAACATGCCAGCCTTACCATATCCATCAATTATGGAATTATACGTCACAGAGTTACACTGGATGCCCAGAAATGACATCTCCACAAGGACATGTTCAATCAAATCAAAACGACGAAATCTAGCACAGCAACTGACAAGAATAGAATATGTATATATATCCGGTTCGCAGTCAACAACTGATTTCATATCTTCAACAATAGAAAATGCCTGATCAAGGAGACCACTTTGACCATAAGCACTTACAAGAGCAGTGTAGGCATCAACAGTAGGTTTAAGCCCTTCAGAAAACATGATCTCAAAGAGATGAGAAGCCTCTTCAGGCTGCCTGCACTTGCCAAGCATCATCAACAGCTTCGCATATGTTTGGCATCGTGGTTCATACCAGTATTGCTTTCGAAGAAGTGCAAAAATCTGCAAAAGAAAATGCGTTGTACTTAGAATCAAATTCCCACCAGCATAAAATCCCCAAATCATGTAAATTTAGAATTGAACAGCATCTAAAACAAAATTGTCTTTGCCTCGAGAGCGGATTGCCAACGACAGCGTTTAATGGCGTCATCTAGGGCTTCAAGAAGGGCCTTTGGCCAGAGCTGTTTGTGGGAATTCGACTTGGCTTTGTTCTCAACGCCTCTGATGGCAGCTTCGGTTCGGAGAATGCGCGACAACTCCTTCTTCTGCTCCTTCACCAACCCAGCACTTCCTGCTTTCGCCTTCCGCTTCAACGCCTCCACGTGAAAACGACGCCGTCTCGTTGGAACGGCGTCGTTGGTTGCAGGAGTGAAGGGTGTGGCGCAGGAGATACCAGACGACCAGGTCAAGTTCATCGCAGACACACACACTCACAACAAATCAAAATAATTTTTATAATAAATATTAAATAATAGGTTTTTAGTTTTTTATTTTGCTTTAAAATGATAATTTTCAAGCTTTTTAAAACTATTTTTCCGATAATAAGAGAAATGAATATAATATTATCATAAAATGGTTTTGGATATTGACTTGGCGTTAAAAGATAACAGTGTTAACGTAAGTCTCTTTGCAACCGCGTGGACCGGTCACCGTTGATAAATAACACTCTCTTTCCCTTCTCCCAGTCACGGAGTCACCGTTCAAACAGAAGAATTCAGTTTCATATTCCGTTTCTCCGTCGTTCGCCGTTTCACTCTTTTTCACCGTTTCCTTTGACCTAACCAACTCTTCTCCTTAATTCCTTGTGTTGTGTTGTGTTTTGTGTGAAGAAGATATTTTGCCTTCTCTTCTCCTCTCTCTGGTAATTTTCTTCTCCTTTTTTCAGTCAATTTTTTATTCTTATTTTTTTAAGCATATGTTTGCCCTGGCTCTGTGAATTTCGATGCACCTTGAGACATTCTTTGTAGCAATTTGTTAAGTCTGAATTTCATTGTCAACTTGTGTGTGGGTCGTTTGAGTTGTGTCTTCATCTTATGATTCGATGATTTGATGCTCTGTTTGAGTTTATGAGCTAACTTGTTTGGCATCAATTTTTCGGTTAGGGATTGATTGCATTTCTCTCCAGCTTCTTTTGTATGGTAAGAAGTTGTTGTATAATAGAATCAACTGTGAATTTTTCTTCTTTTCTTGATGGATTTTGTGTTGTGAGGGATATGATCATTTGCCTTTTTTTCGAATTTATTGGTTTTTTGCCATCGGTTTGTGAAAAAAATTAGGGACTGATTGATTACTGAATAATTTGATATTTGCTCTCTCCGATCTCTGGCTCATGCTTTGTCTTTCGTCATGTTTCTGTATTTTGGAGGTTTATGTGGAGTTGGATGAAAGCCTGCACCTGTTAGCAGATTATGAATTTTCTCAAGTTCCTTTGACTGTAACAAAGAATATGTGACTAATTCTTGTTTCTTGGTTATGGTCACTAGGTTTTAACAAAAAGCTGAAGCCTTTGCCGCAAAACCATGCACCCTCCACGACAGCAGTCACAAGTTGGTGAAGGACTAAAAACTTCGCTGTCTCTAGTTTCTTCAGATCCCCGGCTTTCCCTTGAGGAGCCTAGGTCAAACACTGGCAATCTCCGTGAATCTCCTACTGAAAGTGCCAGTTCTCGGGAAATTTGGCCTATTGCTGCAGCAATAAAAAGGGAGAGTGTTTCTGGTGCTGACAAAATTACTCTTCATGACGTTGCTAGAGAACGAGTTGATATAGTATGTGAAAAAATGCTCCATCTACCTTCCGAATTTCTTGACGAACTGAAAAATGGACTTCGGGTTATCCTTGAAGGAGGGAATGGCTCCCAGCACAGAGAGGAATTTTCTATTTTGCAGAAGCTTGTTCAGAGTAGATCTGATTTAACAACCAATACATTGGCAAGAACACATCGTGTGCAGCTCGAAATCCTTGTTGCTATAAAGACTGGGATTCAGGGATTTTTACATCCTAGCATCAATCTATCTCAGGCTTCCTTGATTGAGATATTTCTATATAAGAGATGCAGAAACCTAGCTTGTCGGAGCCAGCTTCCTGCTGAAGATTGTACCTGCGAGACATGCGCCGGTGGAAATGGTTTCTGCAATCTTTGCATGTGTGTTATCTGCAGCAAGTTTGACTTTGAAGTAAATACATGCCGCTGGATTGGATGTGATTTGTGTTCTCATTGGACTCACACCGATTGTGCCATTCGTGAGCAACTCATTTGTATGGGCCCTGCTACACAGAATGGAACAGGGGCAAGTGAAATGGTTTTTAAGTGTCAAGCATGCAACAGGACTTCTGAACTGCTGGGTTGGGTTAAAGATGTCTTCCAGCATTGTGTACTGTCATGGGATGGAGAGGCCCTGATTAGGGAACTTGATTTTGTCAGTAGGATCTTTCATGGAAGTAAGGACCCACGATGGAGGAAACTCTATTGGAAGTCTGAGGATCTCAAGGAAAATTTAAGAAGTGGGAAAGTGGAATCTAAGACGGCATGCAAGGCAATATTGTTGGTTTTCGAAGGTACAAGTTTTCTAGTTTACCTGCAAAATTGTAGTTAGTATTTAGTGAAGCAATATTGATGTTAAAATATCGGTAGTTTTATTCATTCTCCTTTCTTTTTGTTCTAACCAATACTTTTCAAATGTGAAGAGCTTGAGCTGGACTCCCAAAAGACCCTGGAAAATGCTGAAAGTGAAAGTGGAAGACTGATTGCTCCACAGGAGGCATGCAATAGAATATCAGAGGTGGTGCATGAGGCTGTAAGAAATATGGAAATGGTAGCCAATGAGAAGATGAGAATGTTCAAGAAGGCTCGGTTGTCTTTTGATGCTTGTGAACGTGAATTAGCAGACAAGGCCAGAGAAGCAGGAGAATTGAACATGGATAGGCAAAAAAAGAAGTTAGAGATTGAAGAACTGGAAAGAATTGTGAGGCTTAAAAGTGCAGAGGCTGATATGTTCCAGATGAAGGCTAATGAAGCTAAAAGAGAAGCTGAGCGGCTCCAGAGGATTCTTCTTGCCAAGTCAGATAAATCAGAAGACGAATATACCAGCAATTATCTGAAGCAAAGATTAAGCGAGGCCGAGGCTGAGAAGCAGTATCTTTATGAGAAGATGAAAATGCAGGAGGCTTCTCGTTTATTGCAAAGCAGTGGTGGTGGTGGTGGTGACCCCTTGATGTTTTCCAAAATCCATGATCTTCTCTATAGCGTTCCTCCCAGTGCAGATGGTCCATCTAATGACCGTCATCCTTTTAGAAAAAACCCATAAACATTGATTTAGTGTATGCATCTTTTACCTATTATAGTAGTGTCTTTTTATTATGGACAGTCGGTGTCATTAGGTTCCGGACAATGTAACCCTTCGTAGTGATGGGAAGAGGTATTAGTAATTTGTTGTCCAATGCGGTATATGTTTGAATACAGTTATTGACTATCTCTCCATTTGTGGAATCTAATTATTTAATCAATAAGTTTAAAGTTTAGCATTGTGATGCTCAAGTTTTATTCAGTATCTTATGTGAGTTGGATCAGGACTACAAATCAAATATGATGTGGAGAAAACAATTAAAGTAATGTTATGTTATTGATAAAACGAGTCTGATAGTACAGACTCTAAGCCTTATTATGTGATACTCATCTTTTTGAGAGATGCAGCTGGGTGCGGCACATTACTGTTCATTGGGGGTTGATCAGTAGCTTCTGGAGTTCGGTGAAACGATACCATGTTGCCAAACGTCAAAGCAGCACTGATTCCATGGCATCTTATTGAGGAGCTTTGGCAGACATTTGGTGTGACAATCCTTGCATTGTTGACAAACAGACCTGTTCTCCCACTGTTGGTGATGTTGATCACCCTACTTGGAATGCTAGAGGGAACCACATAACCATTTGGAAAATGTAATAGATGACTGGGCAGTAACGGTGTTGGAATAGAATGGCTGAGTATGAAATCAGGGAGCTGGTCTAGAGATATGGAGAACTGTGATAGTTCATCATCATTTGGCATTAGAAATGTCAAATCATTGTTTTGCAGTGAATTTTGCTGGCTGTTGAGTATATTGAGGAGGATGACAAATCCATAGTAAGACCGAGTTCTCATGTCATCCATGGCTGCCTGTAGGTCGGTTTGGTTGAATGACATTGTTGACTGAGATTCAGCAATGGCAAAGAGGGTAAGAAGTAGCGCAGACCAGAGAGCCATTAGGGGAAACTTGAATGTTTACTGTTGTGTGTGATGAATGCAATGACATCTCAATTTGCTTGGTATATATATCCAGGTTAATGTTCCATGCTTATGTTTACACACTTTTTTGCTCTGTTGTAAGGTAGGCCGTAGGGCGATTGTGCATGAAGAGTTTGTAGTTAGTCCAGAAAGCTGATAATGCTCTAGGCATCTTGGTATAACAGGCAAATGAGATAAATGAAAATAAGGAGTACCAGTGAAAACAAAAATAAAAGATATAAAAAAAGATACGTAAAATTTGAAGATTGAATTAAAATTAATTATAACTTTTAAAAATATAAAACCTAATTAATCCTGTGCTTAAAATACATTCACGGATTATTTTATATTTATATGTTAGTATAATTAAGTTTCCACATAAATTTTGGTATTTTCAAGTGAGTTTTTATTAAAAAATTTAATTTATTGAGTGTTAAAAAATTTTATATTTTTTAATTAAATACATTTTATATTTAATTTTTCTATGGATTAAGTGACGTAGTTATTATTTTATCTGTGTCATCAATTATCTTTACATATTATACTACTTTATAGTAATATTAAAGAACTCAGTTTTGTAATCAGCATGAGATTTTTATCATTGAATAATGATAAATGAAAATGAAAAGAAAAATAAAAAGAAAAAACTAAATACACTTTTAAAAGACCACAAAACATAGGGTTAAACAATACTAATTATGGAATTGGAGTTATATGTTAAGGTATGAACGGACTGAAAAAAAAAATAACTTATTCCAATGAGACTGAAAAAGAAGTGAAAACAAAAATATATTATATGAAAATAAATAAAAACTAAGAGCAATATTAAATGAAAAACTTAAATATGATGTTTTCGCATTCCCACAACATCGTATTTAGGTTTTTGATTTTCATACATTCTCATCTAACAATAAAAAAACACATAAAACATCTGCTATATTAACCATCAAAATAAGTAATTTAATATTAGTATCTAATAGATTTTTCTCACATATATCCACATAACTTTTTCCCATCCCTAGTTTAAACCGAGCCAAGTGAATCTCCATCTTATATCATGTAAGCCACGATACACATAGAAATAGTAATGCTTAAGTTCTATCAAAACTTTATAGACAAACAGAAAAAAAAAAAAAAGTTAATGTATTTTTTAATTTAATACTGATGATATTTTGTCTTAGAAGCCTTGTTATTGTTATTGTTAAAAAGTAATGATTTGATTCGTAATGAGCATTACTTGAGGGTTTTAATGAGCTTAGATAAGAAAGTAAGAGAACATGTGAATTGCTTGAATCCATCCATTTACTTTAAGGCTCTATTTGTCATATATTAGTTAAATGGCATAGGAGAAAAGTTTTATTTTTCTGGGAATTTTATATTGAGAATCTTAGATTTTTCATGAATCATTTTTATCTCACTTTCATTCAACATGATTCTCATGGAAGATTGGGAATCCAACTTTCCTGGCAGAGAAGAAAAGTTATAATTACATAAAAAGACTATATTACCCCCTTTTACAAACGTAATGTTATCTTTATCAAAAGTTATCATCCCATTATTGGACATGGCATTCTTGTGAAGTGTCATATATATATAAAAAAAGTTTGAGTAAAAAATATTTAATAAACTTATTTTAATAAAAGGTAACTCTGTAAAATGATCTTGTACATCCAGGAATCAAATACATAAATCTTTCGTTTCCATAAAACATATCTAAATATTCTTAGGAATGCTTATTATAAATCAAAAGTATCTTTTGACTATTTTTAGGAAAATGATTTTTAATATTGTTAATTTTCAAGATGACTTTTATATAAAATAATTTCTTCAAGTGTCTTTTTAAAAAATTCTAATTTGGTTCGTGTTTATAAAGATGTAAGAGACAAGAGTAATAAAATATGTTACATGATTTGTGAAGGAAGAATTGTCGTAATGACGTAAACATGATTATCTTTAGGAGAAAAAAATGTTAAACCAAAACAAAATAAAATATTATTCAAAAGAAATAACAACCCAAAGGATCTTCTACCCAGTATTTATATCATAATAATAAATAGAAGAACATTTGTTTATGGTTTGTTATTCACTATAACAACGTAAACACCTCTTTTATCTTTATACTTTATTTTAATTCATTTGTTGATAAAAATAAAGAAACAAAGTTGCTATTATATATAAAAAATTTGTTTAACACTTTACCATGTCGAAGAAAATAAGTATTTAATTATACTAAAGTTAAAAAAAATACATTATTGGTTACGATATAATATTGCATCATCGTATAAAAAACTATAAATACGTGTATTAATAAAAAATTATAAATAAAACTATAAAATTGATTTGATTTAGTTTGAATTTCCTTCTATAATTTTTGTGTTTGATAGGGATATATTTTGAATTTACAACTAAATTAAACCACACAACAACATTACCATAATGTTTCAAACATGTATACTCCTTATTATCATTATTATATTTTACTCTTCTTTTTTTAAATACAATTTATACTTGTTTTCGTTTTTATTGTGGAATTACTATTAGATGGTCTCAAAGCAATTTTAGTACAACCATTATTATACTTTATTAAATTCTCATCAATTTATTTTCTTTACAGGATGGTGTAAACAAATTTACAACACTGTTCCTCAGAGAGAGGGAATATTCTTGTAGAATAAAGTAAATATTTTATTTTCATGTTAAATGATAACAAATATAGTAAGAACGTTGTAAATGAATGGGTCCTATAAGTAATAAATAAACTAGAAAGAGTTATCATTATATGAAGATAACAACTAAATGATCATAATTATATTCTTTTATTTGAAAATTGATAAAAAAAAAAAAAAAAAACACGTGCCGTTTTTGAAACTCTTTATTATTTTCTTGATAATCTGTTTCATTTTATTTCTCTAATATAAAAAAAAAACTCCAGTTACAAATTTATTCTTTTTACATAATTAACATTTAATTTCTCTAGTTTAAATTATCTCCATCCCATGGGCAATAAACATTTTATTTCTGTTTAAGAACATGAATTCCTTAGGTGAAGGAAAAACAGTAACAAACATTAAGTTTACAAAATTCAAACATATGCACATAGTGTATTTCAATTCATAGACTCAAGAAGGGTGTGATTATTGAATATAAACATTTTAAACTCCTAATTTCTTTTTTCAATTGCAAAATTCATATTATTTATTAATCAAAATTACATTATAAAAATATCTAAATTAAGATCATTCTAACCTAACTAAAAGTGTGAAACTCATACAAGAATAAGAAGAAGATAAAGTTGAAGTGATGCTATGAAATCATTCCATAATATTTTTTCAACCTTCAAAAGGTGGTGATTTTTTCAAAGCTTTTATCTGTTTATGATCCTTATAGAGCAAAGAATACCCAATTATGTAATATTTATTCAAATCAATGGTAAGTTTGGGACCACCAAAGGCCCTAGGCTCACTAAAATATTAAAATTAGAGCATGATGGACACAATAGCGTGGGGGCAAAAGTTAAAATTGCACTTGATGCCAATTTTTTCAAGAAATGGTATTCTTCAATGCTAAGAGTTTAATAGTACACATTCGATGGTGAACAATGTCTGCCCAATGCTAGTGTGCATGGCCTGTTCACACTAAGCATAGTTTTTCAGCCACCCAACATACTGATTTTTTATGTCTTCATGTGATAAGCACAAAGATATAACTTAAGAATCTTTCAATAAGTTGATTCTAACGAAACTCTAGATTACGATCTCAAATATTTGTAATTGTTTTAAAATCAAAATTACAAATACTCTATACATGTTTTACATAAAAATTACTTGCATTTATTCTTATCCCTAAAAGTTTTTGGCCAACATGGATCTTTGTTGCTAGCAACACGAAATGCTCAAAATTGATTCAGCTGTTGAAAACTTGAAGTGGCACTTGTTTGAAGTGGTAGTCGTGTCTCCACCAGAGGTGGGGGACACCTTCTTAATCAAATACCCTCCAAACGCTACCTCCTATGTGAGTAAAACAAAAATAAATTTTGAAATTTTCAATTTGACCAATAGTCAATGTGGTAAATCCATTTGAAGACAAGCTTGGAGATTATAATCTTCCTGTTCAATTTTTATAAAGCCATCTGCATCACCATGTCCTCTTCACACCCATTATTATAAAGTATGAACAACTAACAGACACCATATTATTATTAATATTAATCAATTAATTTGATGAATGTATGAAGCTTACAGAAATAGTGTTCACAAGCTAATTAATTCAGGGTTGCAGACATTTGCATAGATAAAAATCAGCAGAGCAAAGGTTGCTATCAAGCTTGGTCAAGACAAGGCTGTGTGTCAGGAAAATAGATAGGTGAGCTAATTTATAATGTCTTTTGTCTTTTATCATTTTTGTCTCTATTTTGTTTAGGTTGTCAACTTCGGCCTTGTACATGTTACAGATGTCCATTTTATTCAGGAAGAATTATGAAAAATATGACATTTTCAGTGGAGTTATAGTGATTAAGAATAATTCTAATCTTATAAAAAAATTTCTATAAGCCCTTCTACTGATTAAATATTTTGTATTGTTGAATATATTAATATTTGAATGTATATAATGAATGGTTAATAAATATTATTATGATGATATTTTATAGTGATAATTGTGTCTGTCTAACTGGGAGTAGAATAGGTATAGGTAGGTGCATAGTAGGAAAAAGTAGGAACAGTAATAGTAATATAGGAATAACTTTTCTTACGTTGAAATTGAAAGGAAAGGAGCAGTTATTGTGCATCCGAGGCAGACTACACATGTTGTTGCTCAAAGATCACTTCTTTATGTTTGTTTGGTACCTGCGTTCCATCAAACCTCTGATGTTACCCTACGTAGTTAGTTATATTCTTCAATTCTCTCTCCCTGCTTCTACTGCATGTTTCACACTCACTCTTATACAAGAGAGAAGATGAATTTGTATAAATCATGCAGATTTGGAAATTTATTAAAAGTTTATTTATTAATAAAGTATCAAAAGTTTTCTTTTTTTAAGTTAACATGAGATTTCTAATTTATTCTTTTCAATTTGTATACGAGACTATATATATATAAAAAAGAATGATCCGATAAAAAATAATTCTGATAAATAATTTTTTAACTTATACATCAAAATAAAAAATTGTTCAATAACTGATAATTTTGATAGGCTCGACAATTTTATTAAAACTGACTCTCATACCATATTAAAAATAAATTTTAAACCGAACTTAATTTTATAAATCTAATTGATAAGATTTGTATTCATTTATATAAACTATTAAAAAATCTTGAGAGAAAGTAGTTTGGATAAAATATATATAGACTTATTGACTCTATAAATACATGCAGTTAAACCATATTTTATTTTCAATTTAATGATATATTAAGTACTATATATTTTTATTTTGTTTAATATAATGTATCTCTTCTCTGAAATTTGTGCATTAACCTTTCTCTGGTTGTGATTCCTGATTCCTTTGCCTGTTACACAATGTCACCATCTTCCTTGTACTCTCCTTTAGTTCTGATGCTTCAATAACACTTTTTCCAAATTTGAGTTTCGATGCTTCGTAATTTGGTTTCAGCCTTTGTCATCGATCCCTTTGAAAAATTGGACCTTGCTATGCTTTTAATCTGGTTTTCTTTCGATTTTTGTTGTTTTTTTGTTTGCTTACCCGATTACGAGCTCTTGTGTTGTTTATTTGAATCAATTTTTTAGATTTAATAAAAATTTTGTTGGAAGATTTGGCATGAATTATGAATAAACTCGTATGCAATATTATAATATTATTTTTAATTCAAAACTTTAATAAACACTTTTATGTAATATGTGAAGTTTAAATTGTTTTTGTTAAATATAAATCTATTTTGATATACTAATTCTTAAGTGGAAGTATTTTGTATCTATTTCTTACGTGTAAGTATCTTGGTGGTGAGTCATATTTATATACCTTTGTTTACTATGACATGATATTTGTCTAAAACCTTTTTGAGAAAAATTTTCAGTACAATAAATTCAGAATATAGTACTTATTTAAGTCAAACACCATTAATTTAAATCAGAATATAAATTTTACATTTGTCAAATTCTAACAAATGTAGTTTTGCATTTGTCAAATTTATATTAAATCTACTTCAATATACAAATTTCAAGATATTTAATAAAAAAAATCATAATCCACACTAGAAATCTGATCATGAAAAATCAACAAAATATTTAAATGTTAAGTTTGCGATTATTAGGTGAAAAATAAGAATAATAAAAAATGTTATGATCAAGAAACACAATAGAACATCTTAAGATTTTTACTTGAAATCTTAAATACAAGATTTTACATTAGAAGCATACTCAATATTTATAGCATGGAAGAAAGTCTTTTGTGGAAAAACTCTATGAATCTGAAAATAAATGTTGAATTACATTGTGTATTTGACATATGAATATGATGAATAACATGGTAAACATTATATTGCATAACATGTTAAGACGAATAACAAAATACATTTGAATATTGATTATGATCATATTAAGAAGAGATTCCAAATACAATGTTCCTCCCAACTTTGCTACTTACATTATATATATATATATATATATATATATATATATATATATATATATATATATATATATATATATATATAAAATATCCATCAACACTTTCAAGTGAATTTGGTAGAATATATTTGAAAAGGTTTTAATAATAATAATAATAATAACTAATAATAGTAATGATGAAAAATAATTTTAAATGTTCTTTAGAGTTTGAATTCTTTAATTATAATAGTGGGAATTAATGTTTGTATTTTTGTCATCATTACATTTATTAATAAAAACATCAATTATTAATATCTCTAATTTGATGTTTTAGTTTTCAAATAATTCAATTTTATTTAATTAATAATCTAAAAAATAAAAAATATAAATTGTAAGAAGAATAAAAACTTACTAAGATTTTAAAGTAATATCTATAATTAGAAATCAGAGAAAAAATTAAATAAAATCTTGTGAGATCTTGTATTTTATAGGACATAATGAGATTAAAAAAAAGTAATATAAAATCCTACAATAAAATTACTCTTATGTTAATTTTATTTTCTCACACATGTCATGTTGCAAAGGAGGTGCATGACAAAGAGTGATGTTTGGCCAATGAAAGTGAAAAGGGTGAAAGGGACGAAATATAATTTAGTGTCACATGGGGCTTTTAACTAAGTAAGCATCAAATTAATCTAAGAAGTAAAATATGTAGTGCACAAGGTGGTCCATAGATGAAATTGTCTTAAAAATAAAGTATAATTATATTTTTTTGCTTATGCTAAAAACATTACTCATTGATGAGCACTTACGATTAAGAACAATTCAAGAAATCCTACTCAGCTATTAGGCACCAATCAGTATTTACTAGGACGTGTAACTAAAAAATTTATTTATTTATTTATTTATATTTCTCAATAACGTGTGAAAAATTGTATGAAACGACTTTTTCTTTAGTAAAACGGGTGATCAGATGCTGCATTTGTAATAGAGAAGTGCTGTGAACATATTTTTTAATACTATTTTATTGCTAAAACTTATTAAAATGTATATTAGAAGATAAGTTCATTTAATATTATACTAAATCTATATTTTTTTTGTAATTTACGAACAATTTAATTGATTAAAAGTATGTATTAGAATATATGTTACTAATTATTAACGTGAAGATTAGACGTTAAGGTATTGTTTCCCCTAAAAAATAAATATAAACAGCAGTCAGTAACCTTGAAACTTACTCTCCTAAACTATGATTAACTGTTATATATATATATTATTGTCCACCATTTTACACAAGTTTCTTTAGCTATTTAGCTATGAAGAGTTCACTGTATTACCCATTCCTTAAATATTTTCATGTTCAACTATGTTTTTTAACAATTAATGAATTACATCAAGGGATGGTGAGATTCGGATCTCTTTTACGTTTAGTATAATAATTTTGAAAAGATAAAGATTAAATTCGTAAGTTATGTTTAGTATAAAAAAAATATTTTTTTTGAAACCAACCCATCCCGTCTAATAGTGAATTAGTGTCATCCCTTCTAGTAATACTTACGTAGTTATTCCCTCTTACATTGAAAACCATAACATAAAAGTGTAAATAAAGAAAAACAATTGGTGTACAACATGCAAGAAAATTGTATTAAATCTAAGGCGTTTGAAAATAGTTGCATCAGTAATTTAAAAAATAGCATGAAGAACATGGTGGTAGAAATAGTAATATTGTAGGAAGAAAGAGAAGTGAAAGAATAGGTTAAAAGAAGAAGTTATGAAGAAAAGGTGAGAAATGGTGTAGGTGGAATAATTAGGAATAGAATGCATATTCTTGAAGAGAAATCTTCCTAGGGAGAATAATAGGCATTGTGGTGGGTCTATGCCCAACTGGATTTTGTAATTATTGAACCTACACATAGTTACTTGATGTGCCCCATACACTAATGCACTTCCCACATCAACATACTACTTACCTCCAAAAACATCAATAAAAATTAATTAAATAAATACTAGTTTCCATGCCAAGAAGTGAAAAGAAAAGTTGCAAAGGGAAAGTAACAAAGCTTCCAATGCCATTATGCCCAAGTGGATTACAATGAAGCATGGCCCTACAAGTTTAAACCATCTAAGTCTTCCTTTGAACATTGGATTAATTCTTTTCTGCCTTTTTGACCCTCTCTACCCTTCTCTTTCCCAATCTCACAAAACTATTTTTTTTTTAATTTTTTTCATGTAGAAATAGTATGATAATAACAATGATATAATAACGACAACGTTGAAAAATATGATATTTTATTAGTGAATAGATATTTTTTTTATGATTTTACTTTATAAACGTACTTCTAGTTAATGGTGCCAAATTGCCAACAATGAAAAACCCCAAAAGAAAAGCAATGGTGCCAAACCACATTGCCAATTATGAACACTCCCCATAAAAAAACAAAGTAATGGTGCCAATAAGAAACACAGCTATTTCAGCTTGCATCATCATATTCCAATATACATTGTTATATCACCAAATGCATTTATAATAAGGAGTTTTCTTTCCTATCATTTATCATACTAGAACATTTAAGTTTCTCAGAATTTTTTTTTTCATTTCAAGATATAAATAAAATTAAGAAATAATAATAAACTTTTGGAAATAAGAAGAAAGAGAAAAACAATATGGAAGTTTTTATAATTAAGTTAAAAAACATTCTTAATTTTCCAACTTACTACTATATATCTAACATCATTAATAATTATCCTAAAAAAGTTTGTAACATTGTTTAAATGTTGTGGATAGAAGGAAAAAGTGGCATGGCATTAACACAATGGTGTGGCTGTATGTGAAACAGTGTTGGTAGTTACTATTTTGGGCAGAAATGACAAATATCACAGCCATAGCTAAACTCACAAAAGTGGGCTCCACTTCAAAACTAAAGAAACCATATCTTCCTAATCATAAATCATGATTAATTAATAGCATAACCCTACTTCCATATCCCACAATGATGATTAACTCTGAAGGCAAGAAATGAATTCACAGATCTAAACTACATTAAGGGGTTTTGTGGCCTTGATGAGCACCTAATTAAGATGATAAAAAAATGAGTTAATATAATAATAGGCATGCAATGATGGTCAAACCAATTATGGTTTTGATATTAGTTTTTAATGTAAATGGGAGTTTGTTTATTATTATACATTGGTGGGTGAGGTATGTAGCAGACATTCATTTTCTTTGATGCCCCCATTACACCTATATGCCTCTCATCAACCCTATATAATTTTCTCAAAAACCATTGATTCCAGAATCTTTTGGCACCATGCGCACATTAGCCTTCACCCCTCTGAATAATTGCCCATTCTTCTTCTTCCAGTACATTCTCAACATAATATTGCAGTGTTACTTTCCACTTCTGATGGAACTGGGAACGGGACAATGACATAGGTGGATTGTCATTTTTACCCTTTTAAAAAAATTTCATTTTTTTTTTCTCTCTCTCCCTATCTTTCAAATTCTTATTCCCTCTCTCTCTCTTGTTCTCACCGTTTCACCAGAACCATTTCTTCTCACATCTTTTTTCTGACTCTCTTTATCTTTTCTGGCACTTAAATCCGTATTCTGCAGTGCACAGTTGGAGTACTCCCTCTTTAAACACTGAAGGGTGCGGTCTTTTTCAACTCTTGCAAAAGCAAAACACCAAACACAAGTTAAAAATTGTTAATTAAAATTAAGGCTCCTAAAATTCAATTATGCTGCTGCTAAAGAAATAAACAGTAATAATTGATATTAAAAAAAATCTTATTGGTTTTTTCTGCTTTTAAAAATTTATTTTTAATCATGGTTTTTGTTTGCTTTTGGTTAAACCTTCCCCACCAGATGATGAGATAATCATGATCCATCCTCAATTAGCTAATGCTGCACACCAAACTGGAGAGAGAGATTGACAGAGAGAGAGAGAGAGAGGGGGGGACACTGAGCCTTTTGTTTCTGAAAAACAAAATGGGTTATATCAGCAAATTTGCAAGAAGATGATGGTCACTGTGTGTGTGATATTGTTCTACTCTTGATGTTTCTTTTGGGTGTTCAGAGGTCAGTGAGGCAGAAACAACCTGTTATAGAAAAAGAACAAATTTTCCCATCTCATTCACAATTCCTCTCAGTGGGTTTGATTTGGTGTGATAATTACCCCATGCTCCTCTTCCACCTCTTCTTATTGTTATCTCTTCAACTTCAACCTTCACGGATATCCACAAAAAAACAAACTTTTTGCTTGGACCACTCCAGTTCAAGCATAGTGGAGCTCCTTTCCTGAGATATACCGACTGGGTTTTGTGCAACTTTTCTCTTTTGCCTGGTGGAAATAGCTTAAAGTACCAAACTTTATGCGCCCTGAGGGGTGGATTGGTGAGACAATTTTTGGGGTTTGCTTCAATTCTGCTTTGCAGTTGAAGATTCATGGTGGGGTGCTTGGTGCTTCAGTTTTTTGAATCTTCTGTTCAAGCTGGGGCTTGCCTTGAATCTTCAAGACTATTACTTCGGTGAATTTGGCAAGTATGTCTGTGAATCGAAAGCCTCCTGCTTCGAATGGTAGATTACCATCGAATATGAAGTCTTGGAAGGTGAATGAGCCTCTGCATGGGTCTAATTCTCCCAGGACATGTAGGAGGAAACCCTTGCTCCTTTGGTTCTTTGGCTTTGTTGCCATGGGGAGTGTTTGGTTTATCTTGAGTTTCAATAGTAACTATTTGGTGAACAAGGAGAATGAAGCAATTTGTGAAAAAAGAGCAAGAATCTTGCTGCAACGTTACAATGTTAGTAGGGAACAGATTTATGCTTTGGTCTCCTTGTTCCCTGGATCAGATCAGGTGAACTACACTCTCCTCCTTCCTTTCAATTTCTAGCTTCATATATTGTGGTCGTGGAGGATAATTATTTACTTTTGCTCAGAAACTTGAACTATGTGACTTCTTCTATTACTAACTGCTCTTTCTGTTGAGCGTTATTTTCGTTAAACAAACTACATCTTGTTGGGTTGTATATTTGAGCTGAGTGGAAGGTGTAAAACAATGGAAACCAAGAGATTCTCTTAATGAAAGGGTATAAACTATCCTCTTCTGATTCTTTTCTCCACAAGGTTTTTCTAGCATCACTTTATGTTGTAGAACCGGTTGATTTCTGAAAGTGACGGATGCCCTCTTCCTAGATTTCCAAAACAAAACAGTAGTTGTTGCTGATATGAATATGAACAGTAAAAAAGTGATGCTCTTTATCCTCCGTCTTACCTCTCTATAATGCAGATTTTATTCAACTGTATTGATGAAAGAAGACTTCGGATGCTGTTAAGGAGCGGCATGGTCAGCACTCCACAGTTAGTGTGTCCAGAGAATCAGGAGCTAAAAAGGGAGCATATATGTGTAGCGGACACTGTAGAACCTATCGAACAATGTCCAATTCTCAATGATTATGTCCAGGCAAGACTTGAATTATCATTCCCATTCAAAAATTATGTATCATTGGCCTCGGGCAGTGCGCTTTCCACTGATTTGGTTAGTTATTTCCTTCGTGGAAAGGTAGAATCTTTATTAAAGCTAAAACTTGTATTTGTTTTGCTCAATAGTCCAATAATTTGAATTGTTGGTTCTCCCAAAAAATTGTTAGTATCTTAAGAATTATATAATCTAGCTTACAATTCCATTTCTTCACTGCTCAACCTATCCTAGGGGAGCATAATATGGTGGTAGTTGATTGAATGGAGATAAAGGGCACAGTGACGAACTTTAGGATTCCTAGCTATCCTTTTCTGTGAGAATGGTGAGTTTGTGGAATCTAGGTGAGAAATGCAACTACCAATAATGCATCATCTGATTCTACAGTGGTGCCATTTTGAATGCACTTGAATGTAATCAATAGATTCCCTTAAATTGCCTATTCAGAATCATAACATTCTTTTTAGTTTGGCTATGCCATAATAGATCTTGCCTTGGTGTGTAAAATATAGGACATTACCAGTGATAGTCTAGCATTTCAAATCATTCAACCTGCAACCTTACATTATTAATAGTCATATTGATGGAAAACTAGTGGATTCTGGGTTATTTGCTGCAAATATTGCCTTTCCCATGTTGTGATTTATACCACAGACTCGGCTTCGAAGCTCGTGTTATGACTATTAAAACGTGCACTCCTTGCATGCTTATTTGAAACATGTACTTCCATTAAATAATTAATTTGCTAATTCATTTTGGCTATGCAGAACATTGTGCAACCGTGGGAACTGAGGGTATCTGCAATTTGGGGTGTTGTGAGTTCGTCTAATTTAACTAAAGGATTCTGGTGGGTCCTCATTGGAATTATAATGTCCTACTTCTGTTTACTATGGAGGAGTCAAAAGCAGAAGCTAGTTCAGGGGCATCCAGCTGCACAACAAAAGCGGCTGAAGCATTTTCCACGGGGCCCATCAAGGGGTGCTGGGCGGTGGAGGAAAAAGTTACTAGTTATATTTGTGTCACTTGGAATAATTGGGTCCTTTTGGTTATTTTGGCACCTAAATATGGACATCATTCAGAGAAGAGAAGAAATGCTAACCAATATGTGTGATGAGAGAGCCCGTATGCTGCAAGATCAGTTTAATGTGAGCATGAACCATGTTCATGCTTTGGCTATCCTCGTATCTACATTTCACCATGGTAAACATCCTTCTGCAATTGACCAGGTATTCTACTCAATTTTTCCCGCTCCATCATCTAATGCAGACTTACTCATGGCATGGTCAATGACTAATATTTTGCATTTCTTATAGATGCTTTCGCTTATTGTATCTTATGTGAATCTAACTGTCATATTTGTGTGCCTTCGTGGTATTATAGAATAAAGTATTAGGCTTTTTGTCTTTTTTGCTTTAAGGAGAGCAAAATGATTCTAAATCTCATCTGTAAACCTAGGGGAATGGCACGGTTGCTCACTTTCATTTAGTAATAACTGCATAAATATAAAATAAAATAAAATGAGCAAGAGTAAGGGGAAAAGGTGGGGGTGCTGAAAAAATATGATAATATTAAAATAAAATGGAGTTCAGGTTGAGCCATTGATCTGTAATTTGTCTGCAACTTAAGCTATTTAGAAGTATAGACAATGAAGTTAAGCTGTTGCTTCATGATTATTTTTTCTCCGCAACTAGCCTAAAATAAAATTTCAGGCTTGTCCGCTTCTTTCATTGCATTATGGTAATGTTGTTGCTAAAACTAAATCACAAAGGAGAATGTCAAAAAGGGTATCAAACAAATTCATTTTGGTACTTTTACTAGCTATACTAAGAGAAACATTTTTGATAGCATTTTTTCATTGTCATTTCTATAGATTTCTATTAGCCAAGTCTAACTCCACCAAAAGCTAGCTCGAGGGAGGGGGAGAGAATTGTCCAAGTCTTGTAAGGAATAATTTGGTTGGCCATATTTTTTTAGCCAATGTGGAGCATAGTAAATGCATACCCTCATACCCAGGACCACATGTCAAAGTGTGAAGTTTTCAAGGTTAGACATTTACAGGCGGCCTAACATCAAGATTGAATAGGCTTTGAAATCATATTTGAAATGATGGGCCTAACTTAACTCTAGAAGTTAGCTCAACGAGGAGGGATGGGGGCTGCACTCATGGCTCTGGCACATGGACTATTTTGACCATATTTCAATCCAATGTCTGACATCTTAACAGCTTCATACATTCCTTTAAGTATCTGCTAATTTTACAAAAAATGTGCAAGGTTTAAACTGGTTCCTCTTTTCACTCCTAATTCTGATGTTAACGTTGTGAATGAGTGTGCTAGACTTGTGTGGTTTGGATATGTGTGAATATTGCATGGTGTTGGTTTCCATTTTCAAACCACGTTGTATTTATGATTCTTCCCATGTTGTTATTGTTGTAAAAGTATCTTTACTAAGGAAAAATAACACTGAAGCTTCTGTTTCAATGCAGAAAATTTTTGGAGAATATACAGAGAGTACAGCATTTGAAAGACCACTTACTAGTGGTGTTGCTTATGCTTTGAAAGTTCTTCATTCTGATAGGATGCATTTTGAGAAACAGCATGGGTGGACAATTAAGAAAATGGAAACAGAGAATGAGGCATTAGTCCAAGATTGTATTCCCGGAAATTTGGATCCAGCACCCGTTCAAGATGAATATGCACCAGTGATATTTGCTCAAGAAACAGTTTCCCATATTGTATCTATTGACATGATGTCAGGGAAGGTGTGTTCAGCTTACCTTGCTGTCATCCTAACATGCTTTACTTTTTCTTAGCAAATTGTGAGGCAATGGCTTAAATACGGCAAATTTTACAAACTCGTCGATGTTCTTCCCTGTGTATTCTGCACAAGCATGAGAAAAGTATAGTGTGAAGTCATCAGTTATAAAGACTTTTGTCTTTGTATTTTCTTTATGGAAGGTTGGATGCTTAAAGTTTTGTATACATGGAATGTAATATTAGAACTGGAGATCACTTGACAGTGTATCTTACAAAATTTACTTTGAACAGTCAAAGTTAAATGTGGCATAAACAGAATCAACTATATAAAAGAGTTTTACTTTTGAACATCAATAAGATGACTCTGTCTGAGCACTGACATCTACTGTTTTTCATGCTTAATCAGTTTATTCACTGTCATCTCAGTGATATACTAAGAAGAAATAAGACTAGGAGTTATTATCTCTAGAATTATTTGTTAAATTTATCTGGCTGTCTAAAAGAAAATATTTTGTTGCATTGTTTCCCAGGAGGACCGTGAGAATATTTTGCGAGCAAGGGCATCTGGAAAGGGGGTTCTCACATCCCCTTTTAAACTACTAAAGTCCAATCACCTGGGTGTTGTACTTACATTTGCGGTCTATAACACTAATCTTCCTTTAGATGCTACGCCAGAGCAGCGTATTGAAGCGACTGTGGGGTAATCCTAAAGGCTGCAGCTAACTGTCTATTGGTTAAAATATGCATTTCATGTGTGCTTTGATATACCTCTCCCTAAGAAGAGAATGACAAAAGTGTTAATGTGTGTATTGGTACCTCTTTATATGCAGGTATCTGGGTGCATCTTATGACGTTCCATCATTGGTGGACAAGCTTCTCCATCAACTTGCCAGCAAGCAAACCATTGTTGTAAATGTTTATGACACAACTGATGCATCTGCACCTATCACAATGTATGGTACTGATGTTACTGACACTGGCCTACTACACATAAGCAGCCTAGATTTTGGGGATCCGCTACGAAAACATGAGATGCACTGCAGGTTTGCTTTCACACTATAATAATTGTGTAATGTCCAAATAATTGAAGTATCATAAGTGCATTTTCGTTTCCTTGTCTTTTGCAGGTTCAAGCAGAGGCCTCCTTTACCTTGGACAGCAATCAATGCATCTGGGGGGCTGTTTGTTATTACTTTGCTTGTGGGTCATATTTTTTATGCTGCAATTAATAGAATAATAAAAGTTGAGGATGGCTATCGCGTAATGAGTGAGCTGAAAAGTCGCGCTGAGGCTGCAGATGTCGCAAAATCCCAGGTATGATATATTCATGTGGTTTATACTTTCTGTTATGCAGAATAATTGTTAGCCTGGTGGAAAGAATATCGGAATTCTCGCACACAATAATGATGCTTATTGCATCGTGATCTCATCATTCAACATCAGAATTATTTCTGATAGTTTATAAATTCTTTTACTTCAAATTAATATTTTGGACTTCACCTCTGAGGATTGCTTTCCCTTTTTGTAGTTTCTTGCTACAGTTTCACATGAGATCAGGACTCCAATGAACGGCGTTTTAGGTAATTGAAAGTATTGATGTTTTAATATATAATCCCAACCTGTCAATACGTGGTGATAATTATCAGCCATTTAAAATCATTTTCCAGGTATGCTGCAAATGTTGATGGACACTGAGCTCGATAAAAAACAGATGGATTATGCCCAAACTGCACATGATAGTGGTAAAGATCTCATATCAGTCATAAACGAGGTTCTTGATCAGGCTAAGATTGAGGCTGGAAAGCTTGAACTTGAAGCTGTGGCTTTTGACCCACGTGCAATTCTAGATGAAGTTTTATCTCCTTTCTCTGAAAAATCTAAAGGAGTAGAGGTGAGATACTATCTTTCAGCTACCTTAGTTTTGTATCTAAATTTTCATTAAGTCTCACTTGAACTTTGTTCTCTATACTTTTTGGTGACTCCAGCTGGCTGTATATGCATCAAATCAAGTACCTCAAGTTGTCATTGGTGATCCTAAACGATTCCGGCAAGTAATTACAAATCTTGTCAGCAATTCAGTCAAGGTTTGCTGTATTTCATGCTCTCTTTACCTTTTTGTGATTCATTATTCTTCACATATATTGTAATGCTGGAAACATCTCATAATTTTAGGCGCTGCTGCATTTTCTCCCTTTGAAGCATACTAGGCATTGTAACCCTCCTTATCAATTAATCCCTCAGCTTTTGATCTTATCCTTTTGAAAATGTGCGTGCCCTTTTCTGATTGATTTTGAGACATCAAAGCAGAGTTAATATGTAAATTCATCCATAATCCTGGTGATATTGAGCTTTATTCATTATTACTTTACAGTATCACCTTTTTGTCTTTAATTTTTTTTAACTTTCACTAGCAAGTGATCCGTGCCAATGGTAAGACATTGTAATAATACATAAGCATTTTAAAGGATTTATATGATTCTCTCTTATATTTAGGCTTTGAAACAATCTTTTCGAATTTCTTATTAAATTAGTGGATCTTATTGCTGGATATAAGAGAATGAATCTGATTGCTTATTTATGTCTTATTTAGTTTACTTGGTGCATTTCAGTTCAATCATGATAAAGGACATGTGTTTGTCTCTGTTCATCTGGCAAATGAAGTGAAGAACCCGCTTCATATTATGGATGCAGTGCTGAGTGAAGGCTTAAACATCAATCAGGACGTATCAAACAGAACATATGATACATTAAGTGGGTTTCCTGTATGCGACAAATGGAAAAGTTGGGCAAATTTTGAGAAGTTAAACAGCACGGATGATCCTGAAATTATTCAATTATTAGTAATAGTTGAAGACACAGGTACAGGAATTCCTACAGATGCACAAAGCCGAATATTCACACCTTTTATGCAGGCCGATAGTTCCCCCTCCCGAACGTATGGTGGAACTGGAATTGGACTGAGCATTAGTAAATGCTTAGTTGACCTCATGGGAGGAGAAATTGGATTTGTAAGCGAGCCTGGAATTGGAAGTACTTTTTCCTTTACTGGAATTTTCAGAAGAGGAGAAAGCACGTCTCTAGATTCAATGTGGCAGACTAATAATTTTGGTTCAGAGTTCCAAGGATTGAGAGCATTGGTGGTAGATAGAAGGAAAATCAGAGCTGAGGTCACAAGATATCATCTGCAGAGATTAGGAATGTCTGTGGATATAACTAATAGTCTGAATTCTGCATGCTCTTGTCTATCTAATACTTGCAACATGAGGTAATTACTTTAGTTCAATGGTAGCATCTTTAAGGTGTAAATGGTCATGAAGTAAACATGAAGGTTGTTGATTTCTAGTTCATAAACTTGTACTGGATATTAGGTTTTGATTTACTAAATTATACTTTTGCTTTTTCTTCAGTATGTCAAACCAGTTGGCCATGATTTTGATAGACAAGGATGCTTGGGATCAAGAATGTCTTGTCTTTTGCAAAATCAGGAAGCTTAGACCGAATGGCATGAAAAGCGATCCAATAGACTTACCGAAGATTTTTCTCCTGGACTCCCACCCTAGTACGGAAGAACATACTGAGCTGAAGTCAGTCGGTATCATAGATGATATACTAACAAAGCCTCTTTGGCTTAGTTCTTTGGTCCACTCTTACAGAGAATCCCTTGGCACTGAAAAAAATCAAGTAAATAGGAAGAAAGTATCCAAACTTGAGAGTTTATTAATACGCAAACAAATTTTGGTGGTCGATGATAATGCAGTGAACAGAAGAGTTGCAAAAGGTTTTCTACAGAAATATGGGGCAAAAGTTACTTCTGTGGAGAGTGGCATGGCTGCACTAAAGGTGCTTAAACTGCCACATAATTTTGATGCTTGTTTTATGGATCTCCAAATGCCAGAAATGGATGGGTAATTTATCTTCTTATTCCTATTTTTTAAGTTTTCTGCATCCATGACTAAACCCTAAACCTGGATCCATGACTGAGATATAATTTAAAAGTATTTCTCTTTATTTTAAATGGTACAGTTTTGAAGCAACAAGGGAGATCCGCCAAATGGAGAGCGAGGTAAACGAGAAAATTGCTTGTGGAGAAGCATCTGCAGAGATATTTGGTAACATCTCTTATTGGCACATTCCAATACTAGCAATGACTGCAGATGCAACTCAGAGTTCAAATGAAGAGTGCAGAAATTGCGGAATGGATGACTATGTGACGAAGCCATTTGAAGAAGAACAGCTCTATATGGCAATGGCACGTTTCTTCCAGCCAGATTCATAGTGTGGAAGTGCCTAGGTTAAAATGATTGATTAGTAGTCCAGATACCCTGCTGACAAGTGTTGACCCACCTCCAGCGTGATGTGTACTATGAATTCAAGCAACGTAGGTCAATTGTCAGTTTTTCCATTGAAAGAGCTAGCCGGTGGATTAATTTTGGCTAGTTATGTCCACATATTGTAATGGTTGGACATGCCCCAGCTGATGTGTTCCTAATTAAGACTGCTTGCCAGCATCAAAGCTATCAATTCTGCATCATGGATCTCAGCTATGGTCTTGTGTAGTGATAGTAAGTACCATGTTCATCATCCCTGGATTTTTATATTATAAGTGCCTTTCATTCACCTAGTAATGATGCATGTGCTACAATTACTTGTAAGATATTCACCCATTAATAAATTTTGTTCCTTTTTTCATTTTTTTCCAGGATGCTGATTTCGAGTTCAAGATGTTATCACTTATTGCAGCCAGGAGATCAACAGAAGGCATAATTGCATTTGTGTACATAACACGTTTTTGGTTCCTGCTTCCCATCTCTGATTATTCTTTGTATATAAATATATATATCTAGAGCAATTAGATTAAGATAAAATGTTACAGTGACGACATCATTAATTCAATTTTTGTGGCCAAGATGGAAAAGGGTGAAAGATCTTTGATTTGAACCCTCTGAATTTTGTAAGTAACTTGTAAAGCAAAGTTATTATTACATACACCGTTAGAATGGAATATGTAACAATATTTTGTGACTTGTGAAATTTCAACTTGTCACTGAGTTGTAACTGTTCAAGGCTAAAACATGTTCCATTCATTAAAGTTGAATATTGAGCTACAAAGTTGTCTACAGGTTTGGTAGATGAGACAGCAGAACATGAGGACCACTAACGAACTAAGACTTTTTTTCCCACTGAAAAGGGAAAAAGAAAAAAACGGGGGGTTAAAGCTGAAGAGAGTGTGGAAAGTAAGGGAGAAAGAAGGGAGTTAAATAATCATTTTGTCATTGAGAGGGAAAAAAGGTAAATCGTTGTTGAGTTGGAAGAACTTCTGATCACATGGAAAGTTAAGAATATAAGTCTTTTCTGTGAGTTTTTCTTTCCGTGAGTGCGGATCACGTGTCAAAGCATCACATAACCGCTAAAATTGGAAGTGGTGTTAGAAATAACAAATAATCTTCTGCCATGTTACAGCTCAGTTCTTTCTGTCAATGATAATCATATTCTCAAGGGAGAGCCCACTTTCAAAGTGACCACCATGCATGATCCACTTGCAAGGGAATAATAACGTAAAATTCCTTCTTAGCCGTTAGAAAAAGACCATAACTTCCTTGCTTATTCTTTGGCTTATGTGTACTATATAAGCAGCCACATTGCTTATCTCTTTGGTATTTATTCCATACACTCTTCAGTCTTTGTCAATCACCAAAACCTCTCTTATCTTTTCACCAAAATGGCAACATTCATGCTGAAGTTAATGCTTGTTCTACTTTTCCTGTACATGATTCCTCCAAAAACAGGTAATGCAGACATACCTCCTCTACCCCTTAAATAAGAACATAAAAATGTTCCTAGTAACTTTTTATTCCCTCTCTCTATTGTTTGCATTGTGTTAATCTCAAAGGGTACATTGCATTCATACAGCATATGCGGAGTATGAGCAATGGTGTGTTGCTGATGAGCAGGCCACTGAGAATGAATTGCAGGGAGCCTTGGATTGGGCATGTGGAAAAGGAGGTGCAGATTGTAGAAAAATTCAAGTGAACCAACCTTGCTATTTTCCAAACACATTAAAAGACCATGCTTCTTATGCCTTCAACAGCTACTATCAGAAGTTCAAGCACAGTGGAGGTTCTTGCAACTTCAGAGGTTCTGCCATGACAACAGAAGTGGATCCTAGTAAGTTCAAACTGATTCATGTCATGATAATCACTCTCTGATTTCCTATTTTGGTTTAACTAGGACACATGCATGTTCACATGGCAACATTGAACAAAGTGGTGATTTTTAACCTTTGAATGCTTAATGTTTGGTCACAGGTCATGATTCTTGTCACTATGACTTCATTCCATGATTGCAACTGTGAATGAAGACTTAGAATAACTGCAGCAAAAACTAGAGCTCGGACTTTTTTCTGTGGTCCCAAACTCCAATTAAGCACTTTTTTTGGGGCCTTTTTTATACTATTGATAAAGCTGAAATTTTACTTTGCATTTTATCTCAGTCTAAGGCTGAAACGGCATAAAATTTTGTCCACCAACTAGCTTCCCGTGTTTCTTTTTCCTACATTAATGTATGTGTAGTGCAGTTTAACTTCAAGTTTTTTTTTTTTTTTTTTTTTTTTTTTTTTTTTTTTTTTTAACATTGTGATACAGTACTAATTGTTCTGGACTGGACCTCTAATGCCCAATTATCTTGGCCCAACAATCAGGCCCGTAGAGAAGACAATTTCTTTTAGGGCCAGATACTTTCTTTCTGCACCTCCATAAGTGAGGAAAAGTCTGAATTGTCCATGGTTCTGGATCGTACAAATCTAGAAATCCATTCTAGAATGTATAATCTGGAAGTCTACATTTGAAATTATGCAATATATTTCCAATCTAAAATAAGATTCAACAAAATAATCATGTAACAGTTAGAAATATTTATGTTCACGAATTTAAAATCCACATGTTATATATTTATTTCAATGAAATATGTTTAGTGTGTGAATGTTTGAGTTAAAAAAGTATTAGAAAATACTTTAGCAGCAAGGTCTTTTAGACATAAAATAATCACAAAAAATGTCGATATAGGATACTATAGAATATAATAAATGGCTTTTTATTCTTTAAACTTAATGATTGTATAAACTTGTACTTTCGTTATAATGTTTATGTACACTTTTAATTTATGCTTCTATACATGTGCATATTGTGAGAACATAGTAGAAGGAAAATCATGACACTTTTGGAATTATAAATACACTGATCTTTTATAATAATGTCAAGCTAATATATTTTCCGTATATAATTGCTTATATCAGACAACAGTTCTTAGTTTATTAATAATTAAAATTAGTAACCTCAATTAAGGAGCAAAGCATTTATGAAACTGTGGAAGAGGAAGTTAATAGCAAGAATGCTTTACTTTTCTTTGCAAGTGTTAGTCTCAGTTTCTTTTTCTTACAACATTAGTCTCTTAGTTCTCAGGGATGGATTACAAATTTAAGGGCTTAACTTTTTGTCTCCTTTGTCTCACATTTTTTGATCACTCATTTTTTATTTTGAAATATTTGTTTCACAATGTAAAAATTATATTTTGAAAAGTAATACAAAAGAATCTGATAGTTATTGAAAGAAATATTTCATATTTAGCTATTTTTTAGTTTTTTTCCCATAAATTAAGTAAAAGGGTAAATGGGCCTCCCTACGAAGAAGTACGGCCCATAAATAGGTAAAAGAGCTATACAATTTATTTGGTCAATCTTCTTTTATCAGTTGGTAAATTTTTTTAGTATATTCAATATTAGTTTTTTAACATTAATATTTAAAATTGATGCTATGAAAAAGTTTTATTGAAAAATACTTATTATATTAGAATAGTGAAAATCATTTAACATTTTAATTAGTAAAGTATTTTAAGAGTGACAGAGAACTAAACATTTGCCTCAAAAATAGGAAAAGTATACAGCACTAATATTCCTGTGTAATATTTTTGCTCTTTATATTTCTGGACTTTCAATGGATTCTCCAATACTCAAGGAACCAAACTGAGAAAAGAGTCAACCAGAATATAATTTGAGGGGTGAAGCATTCTACTGTCCCTATTTTGAATTTGGAATTAGAATTAACAGCATGGTTCCTCCAAAGTCAAAGTCCTTGGTGGACTCTGCAATTGAATAAATCAAATAAAGCAGACATTCTGATTAAGACATCATATAAAACCAAAAGTGTACATTAATTGAGGAGTAACCCTAGCCCAGGAATCTCACCAAAAGCCTATACTAATTATGGAGTTAAAATGCACCATTCTTTGTAAAATTATAGTTTTTTACTTGTTCAACTTAATCCTACAAATTGTAAATTATTGTTTCTCTTGGTGAAGCTTTTTGCTTAGAAAATTGAGTAGGAAAATATGAGGAGACTATGTTAACCTAAAAATGGCTTGCTTTACCAGTTAAAATATGGTACTATGCTTGACAAGTACGCAATTTGTTTCTTCCAGTCCAATATTTCAACTTTGGAATGTTGCTGATTAAAAAAAAAAAAAATTACAACTTTGAAATTCCCAGATGTTAAGAACTTTGAAGGAAGTAAACAGACCATGCCACACAATATTTCTTGGTCTACTGCGTTGAAATGCCCTCATCAAAGAACTGACTTCTGACTTGATATATTTGACGATTTCTAAATTGCAACTGGTAATGATACCTAAATTCTAGAAAATAACCTACAACTAAGTACTAAATGCTTGCTTACCTAGTCCCTCAGAAATTGGATTAAACGTGTCTTTTACTTTTTGGATAATAGTATGTTTTTCATAGGAGATGGTGTCTTTATTCTTTTATTCTACACAGAAAAGAGAAGGTGTATAATATATAATCCATAAAAAGAGATAGAAAAACTGAAATTTGATATATGTGTGTGTATATATATATTTGTAAATTTAAAAGTATATTTATTTGTATGAAATGGAAATAGAAAAAGGAAAAGGGTAAACCCTAAATGAGAGATGGAACAAGAATACATGAGAACTCCTCCACCACACACTTCCCAAGTGGAATTTGCCGCGTCATGAACAAACAAAAATGCTGTGTAGCCTAAAATATGGATTTTGTGAAGAATTTGTTCCAAAGAAAAGAGTGGCACATGTGGGGAGAGGGACCCATGTGTTGGCCAAAATGCATGGCAGAACATGTTGTTGAACAATACCCTTTATACAATTTACAAAACCTGCAACTTTGGTAATTGTTAGGATAAGAATAGGACAAATTCTGCAGATAAAAAGGAGAGAACATCAAGGTAATGTATCTCCCAAAAGCCCTTACATGGGCGGTGCCATGACAGAGAAACTCAATGCAAAAGTCAAGATCTCTCATTATGGCTTTTAGGTTTGAAACACACTCCTGAAACTTGGTAACATTTTCAGAGATGTTATTGGACCGAGTTTAAGCCTTGTCCCACGTAGCAGCTACTCTGAGTGTGTTCATAAATCATTGTTCACTCTAATTAGGTTCAGCTTCATCTTAGGAATTAGGAAACGGGGGACAAATATTTACCACCAAACCCTACATTCTCTCTTTTTGCATGCAACTTACAATGCTTTGCATCCTAAAGTACTACAATCCACAACTTTTGCTCTTTCATCAACATTTCTCACTATCATAACTTCATGTCTTCAGTTCCTCTTCATTTTCATAAGCTTCTGCAGTTTGGTTAATCGTTAAAGTTTCAGCTTCTGAGTTTTTACTGCTATATACTATTCGTTTTTTTTTTCTTTTCTGTCACGGTTTTTCTAATTTTTCTGTTTATATATAGTATTAGAGAGTAACCCCACCAACTATATTATAAATTATGCTGAATCAATAAAAAAATTTCAAATGGATTAGGAGATAAGTCTTTATCTTTTAGTTAAAGATATTTTAAACTATAAAAAGAATAATTGGGATGTGAAGTTCATTATAAATTGAACACTGCTCCGTGGAATTTATTTATTTTTTATTTCTAATACGTCACGTGGCTAATATAATATATAACTACTTACTCATTAGGTCTAATTGTCTTTTAACTTTAGTATTAGTAACACTAAAAAGGACGTTATGACATGTAAATGTTTCTAGAACTATTCTTTAATTCAAATTAAAATTTTATTTTAAAAATTTACATATTTTTATATGCAAACTGACATTAAGCAGATTGCTGAAGTAAAACTATATTTTTAATTAGAAATGAACAAATATATAGGTTTTGTCTTACATATTCTCAATGGAAGCTTGAATACTATATATCATTGGGTACATGTATATGCATATTCAACGATATATGGACACAAAAGTATTTTTTTTTTCTGCTCTGCATTAACCAACGCTTTGATTGTGAATTAAGGGGCTACTGTTCTACCAATCCTTTTTCTTTACTTTCACCTCTAGCTGAAAACAAATATGAATTCCATTTCGATAAATAAAGATGTTAATTAAATAGGTAAAAATGTATTGCAAGTTTATTCTAAGAGTTGAAGTTCATTTTGGTGCTTTTGGGAAGGGAGGGACAAAGGTTGCCCTATGTAAGGCATTATTCCATTTCTATAAGCCGATGCAAGATTTTGTCCTCTTGATTGAGATATCCAACAATTTATTCTCTAGCCATTGTTTTGATATGTGCACCTTGGAACAGAGGAGAGATAGAACTGGTAGTAAGAGTCTCAAAACTAATTAATGGGAAACTCAATTTAAAAATTCATCAATTACTATTAAGAAAACATCTATGTAATTGTTTGAGAAATATTTTCTAAATTACAATTTGTTATATATATATATATATATATATATATATATATATATATTTATTACAAAAGGTGAAGAGTAATGGTATGTTGTAGTTTGGATGAGTAATTGACTTGTTAAATTTAACTTTTGAAAATTTGTATTGGCTATAATTCTAAATTACCAAAACCTATTCCTTATAGTTATTTTAACTCTTCAACAGTTAAAAATACAGTGAAACTTGGTGAAAGAAGTAGAGAGGGGGAAAATACTTGTCTTTTATGGACTTGAAAAGGGATTCAATTAGTTGAAGCTGAAACATGGCATTGTTATACAACTTTAATCTTTGGATTAGAATTCTACTACTTTATGAATGAAGTACATTAAATGGATTAAAAGGGTAGTTAAACTGTTTTACCTTTTATCTTTTTAACCAATGTTGTAAGTATCAAAATTGAGTTGTTGTTAACAATAAGTTGAAAAAAGGAATAAAATTAAAATTATTATAATATTGAGAGAAATAAAAAAAAGCAAAACCTTTATCCTTTTTTAACTCAGTTCCACCACATGAATGAAACAGAATATGGTAAGAAACTTAGAGATGAAGGCCAACAAATCCGAAACAACAGCCCAACTTCAGAACTTTGATTGATGGCCTAAAGTCAAGGCGTAAAGCAAAGAACATCCAAAACTCCATCCTAACATCAGAAGGCCATTCCAACAATTCACCATGAATTATGTGCTGCCATTTTAACAAATTTTGTTAAAATTTTTCTTACCCTTTCATCTCTTAATAATGATGAAGCTTTAAAATCTCAAAAGCTTAATTGATTTTTCTAGCTCAGGTAATTGAGAAGAGTTCAAGTTGTTATATATGTTGTATTTATGATATTATTTGGTCTTGTTATTGGAATATTAAGAAGGAGATATGGGTTAAACATATATAAGACAATGATACTATCTTTAATGCAAAATGTTAATGCAGTAGGTTTATAGGTCTTATTTCTTATATAAACTTTCGCATTTTTATTCAATGTGAGACTTAGACTCATATTTAGATTCTTAACAATATACTCACTAAGATGTGTTAAATAACATTTCAAATATCTTTTACTCAAAATTTGAAAATTTATTTATGCTGTATCTTTAAAGATTGAACCTAGATGATATCAAAATCCTTTGGTAAAATCCTTTGGCCACCAATCAGTGACATGATATGAAGATCTAAAAAAAAATGATTTGGAAGAGATGAGAGAAGATCTTGGCTTGACCCAGAAGCTAAATTAAGTAGACGCTCCACAATATGTGAAAAAATAAACAACATTTTCCTCTCTTAGTAGATCTTCCACACAATCGCTGGCGCACACCAGAATAAACACAAAACTCCAAATTTGAGCAAAGGGCAGTAAGTAAATAAGGGTGTGGGCCATTCTTCACACTCACTTTGGAGTGGACAAACTATTACCAAGATTCCCTTTTTTTTCTTCCTTTTTTCTGTTTACTTCTTTGCTTCATTTGATTCCCTAAGCATATTTAAAGGGGAAAACTACTTCCCAAATCACATCAATTCACCCTTTCATGTTTTGGTTTTGCAAGAATAATAATGGATGCTTAAAGTTTCACCAAAAATCCTTTCTGATTTTATTCATTTACTATTTCCAGAGAAAGAATTATGCATTTCTTGCCGTTGGTTTTTCAGCATTTCATTAACAACATGATCCAACAATATCACAAGAGCACGCGTATAAAGTAACACACACATATATATTTATGTATGGTGGACCTTAATAAATAATAACTCTTTGCTTTGTCTTTTATCTTTTTTTCTTCTTCTATAATAGTAATTTGGAATCCGAAACAACGTGGATTCAAAGTCAGTTTATACGAAGATTGTTTATTAACAATCTTTCAAAAAGTTTATACATGTTGCCTAATTTTAGTCAAATTATTTCTGTTCGTACCACTGTGCGTTGGGTACATCAATTCAAAAATAAAAAAGAAAAACCCTTCATGTTGTATTAAAAAAATCTATTCAACAAGAGAATAGTTGAAAGCTAATTAATATTTAAATTCACTTTATCTATCTAATTGCAGTTATCGTCCAATCCTTTTTTGTTTTAATAAGTTGAAGACGCAATTATGAGAGATATGGTCCAAGAATGCGCACTCTTAAATAATTTGAGTTAGTAACTTTCTATGTAACACATCATTATAACTTCAAATTGGATTGGGATAAGAGGTAGTGATTATTTTAAAGTTTTTGAGATTCTAATAGATGTTTTCTAGATAAGTTCAATGGATTATGAGAGAGAACAAGTGCAACAAGCAAAATAAAATAAATGTAAGGGTTTAAAAAAATAAAAAATGTTAAATTAGATAGAAAGGGATCAAGTGCATGTTAGCTGAAGTGTAAGGCACTACTTCTTACATCATTGATTCCATTGCCTTTAATATAAGGTTCTCTTCTCTCTCTCTTCAAAGTTTTTCAATCTCAACCATTATTCACTCAACACTTATGTTTATACACTAGTGGTTAATATAATGTTAAAATACAAAAACCACCTTAGGAGTATGCACATACACATTTTTTTTAATTTTATTTATTTGAAATAATAGAAGCACCTGAAATCAAAAGTGAATCTAATAAAATCGAATTAATATGTGCACAAGATCCAATGCAAGTAATGAATATGACATGTTTGTCACTTCCCAAGCCTAGATTGGGCAGAGGATGAGCATGCTTTTAAAGATTTAATTGCAGACATGCACTTTGTGTAAGTCAGGTTCTAAAGTGTCTAAAGTGATAAAGTAATTTACTCAGTTTTAATTAGAAATACGTTATGATTACATGGTCTTTCAATTTTAATCAAGAGTACATAAACCTTTATTTCTTCACTATATGTACTTTTTCACTTCAGTGAAGTTAAATTCATGATTTCTACAGTGTTTGTAATCTACAGCAAAGTGCGGTTACTGTGTTACACTATTTTTTCAGCTAAACAATTACTCTTAAAATTTCCCAAATCAAAGATTGGATTTTGCTGGTAATTTCTATATGATGCAGGTATATGTATCTTTTTCCGCACAAAGAGCTAACGTAGTGGTATAGAAAATTGTGTATTAAGCAGTTCATGCTCAAATTTTTGATGTACCAATGGTTTGGGGACCCCAGTAGTGTATTCTCCACATGAACAGAAAGAAAAATGCACTCGTTTTCAAAACTTGAACAGAAACTCTCATAAATAACACTACCAATACAAGTTTTTGTAACCAATAATAATACTAATTTGCAATTGATGGATGAGCTGAGCATGTCATTCATCTGATGTCATTGCCCATACATGTCGTGCAAGAGACATCGGTCCAGCTAAACCACCCTGGATGGATACACATCTAAACCTTGTCATCATCATAATTACATATATTATTTGCGTACAATACTAAACATTAATCTATATGATAATCCTTATTATTTGAGGTTGTTACTTTAAATAATGTTTTAATTTTGTTGGGGAGGTTCTTTTGTATCAGTAGTTGACAATATTTAAGTATTCAATACCCTGTTATTCAGCTATGTGAAATCAGAGAAATTTATGAGTATCTTGTCAATCATTTGTGTAAGTAGTGAGAAGGACTTAAATTTAGTGGTTCCCATTAAATGATTAACATTTTTGTTATTAGTAGCAGCATGCTAATAGTTTGTTATGGCATTGGATATTGTTTTGAATAGAGTTAAATGACAAAATTACTGACACAAACAACTGAGATATGCAGATACAATTGTGCTTCTGTGTGTGGATGTCCTTTTTAGTCACCAAATTGGCATCAAAGTTGGTAGGTCATCAATGAAAACCTTATAGGAGGTGAGGTGGTCTAGAAATTATGTAATGGATATGGTTTTGGTGGTACTACTCAAGTGTATAAAAGAAAAGAGAAAAACTATGCATACAATACCAGTATTTGTTTCTTTTACATTTAATATAAAGTTTTTCTTTTGAAAAAGAATGATATTAATGGTCCAAGAAAAAATGAATCGGTAAGTAGATGGATTGAAAAGGAAACTGAAGTGAAGCAGCTAATGCTAGCTCACTCAAAGAAGGCCACGTGTGATGTGAGACACAATTGTAAGAGAGGCATTGATGGCTGTATTTGACCAAGCAAACTGATAACAAGGAGTGTTCTGTCATTTCAATAAAAAGAGTCATCTTTGCGCATCATATTAACACCAACCAATGGTTTCTATAATAATGGAAGGGTCATTTATCCTTCATTATTTTATAACATATGCATTAGTTTTTTCTTCATTGGAATAGCCTTAGCCTTGTCTTCTACACTCCCTCTTGCTCTGAGATTCTTGTCCACTGTGCTTTTCCAACCCTGCAATTTTCTCAAATCTTGGTAAGGAACTTGTATAATGTTCAAAAACTTCTCAAACTGAAGCCTTTGGCTTCATAGGTTCCTACAAAATCTGCTTCTGTTTTTATCTTCACTGTTTACAAGGGTTTGTGAAGTAAAGTATATTAAGCTCAAACTTCTTTCCCGTGGACTTTTTGAGTTCCAGTGTTTTAGCATTTATGTTTTGATGTCATGATGTGAATGGTTTTTACATAAATGTATATCTCTCTTTTTCTAATCTTTAATTGATTCTTAACCAATTCATGCAATGAGATGTGAACTTTAATTTCCAGTTCTAATCATGAGATGATGTGCATTTTGTTATGAAATAAATTATGATTTATGTGTGAATACCGTACGAGGGGTAGTTTGATTAACCTTGTTATGTATAGGTGAATATTGGCTAAAGAATATCTGTGTAACTTCATTAAACTACAAAAGGAAAGTACTTCCCGTTCTGTTTCTGCTTTTGTTTTTTTGTACATCTGTTCTGACTGAAATTCAAAGCTTTCTTCTTTCAGCTCAGCCAAACCAGAAGCACTGAAATGAATTAAACAAGCAGAACTGGGAATTTTCTTCGCAGCGTTTGATAAAGATTATATTTTTCATTAGATTTGGCTGAGGATTTTCCCTTAAATTCTGCAGTTGTTTTGAACACTAATTCAACAATATGTGGGTCCATGTACATTTTGCCCGTCTTATTTTTTACCTTTTTTTATGGAAATCTGGTGTTCATGTTTAGATAATTCCCTTTCCCTTTCCGAATAATTATTCCCTTCTCTTTGTTTAATTCTGGAAATTTCAAAAGTATTTTTCTTTCTTTTTGGCAGAGAAAAAAATTAGTAAACTAACGAATTGGTCAATTATGATGTTTCTTGGAAAGTCTCACTGATTGATCCCAGTTAGTTCTTCATTCTTTAAAAAGAAAATAAGCAGAGAGATTAATTGTTTGACTTGGTATGAGAGTCAAGTTGATAATACACGGTAGAAGAAGTAGAAGAAAAAGTAGACCGCTGACTCCAAACGCCTAATTTCTTTAGGACATGAAAAAGTTGTCCTTATATTCTGTTGCTATCAACTGAGTATTTCAGCCGTAGCTTTCTCTCTGTTCTATTCATTGTATGTAAGTTACAAGTTGCAGCTGAATATGATAAAACTGATGCTGTGATTTTTCCACGCAGAAAGAAGATCATGTCAAATCTGCAGCTTATCCCCACTCAGAAGAGAACCTGAACAATTCAGGACCATATCTGTTTTCTTGCCATGAGGATCAATTAGCAGATATCTCTAGGCCACTATTGTTCATTGTTCTGCTTCAAGATACAAGAAAGAGATCACTTGAACTACCACAACACAGTTGAAACCGGGTCAGTTATAATGCAGGCATCAGAGCAACGTAGAAGTTCAAGCATGTACTACCAACCATTACAACAAATTGAAGCCTACTGCTTGCCGCAGTATCGGGCTCTAAATCAACAGCTATATTACCATGATGGAGGCCATGGAACTCACTTTTCAACTCCAAGTTCTTCTGAACTTTACTGTACATTGGAGTCATCGTCTGTAGCAGGCAGTTTCACCCTTTACAACTCCCCTTCAACTGTTAGTTTCTCACCCAATGGTAGCCCCATATCGCAGCAAGAGTCTCAGTCATATCCACCTGACCAGTATCATTCCCCTGAGAATACCTATGGCTCTCCAGTGAGTGGCTCCTGCATAACCGATGATTTAAGCAGCTTCAAGCACAAACTGAGAGAGTTGGAAAGTGTAATGCTTGGCCCTGACTCTGATAATCTTGATAGTTATGACAGTGCCATAAGCAATGGAAACAACTTTGCTTCACTTGAGATGGACAGTTGGAGACAAACAATGGTGGCAATTTCTAGCAAAAACCTGAAGCACATCCTTGTTGCATGTGCCAAAGCCATTGCAGACAATGATTTGCTCATGGCACAGTGGCTGATGGATGAACTAAGGCAGATGGTGTCAGTTTCTGGAGATCCAATTCAACGGTTGGGAGCATACATGCTGGAAGGACTTGTTGCGCGATTGGCTGCTTCTGGGAGTTCAATATACAAAGCTTTAAGATGCAAAGAACCAGAAAGTGCTGAGCTTCTCTCCTACATGCACATACTGTATGAGGTTTGCCCCTACTTCAAATTCGGGTACATGTCTGCAAATGGAGCCATTGCAGAAGCTATGAAAGATGAAGAAAGGGTGCACATAATTGATTTCCAAATCGGTCAAGGAAGCCAGTGGATCACTTTAATTCAGGCTTTTGCAGCTAGACCTGGAGGGCCACCCCACATTCGGATTACAGGTATTGATGACTCACAATCAGCTTATGCACGCGGTGGTGGACTGCACATAGTGGGAAGAAGGTTATCAAAGCTTGCTGAGCATTTTAAGGTGCCGTTTGAATTTCATGCTGCAGCTATCTCTGGTTGTGATGTTCAACTACATAACCTTGGAGTTCGACCGGGGGAAGCTCTGGCTGTGAATTTTGCGTTCATGCTACATCACATGCCAGATGAAAGTGTGAGTACTCAGAATCACAGGGACAGGCTTTTGAGGTTGGTTAGGAGCCTATCGCCAAAGGTGGTGACACTTGTGGAGCAGGAATCTAACACAAACACGGCTGCATTCTTTCCACGTTTCCTTGAAACTCTGGACTATTACACAGCAATGTTTGAGTCAATAGACGTGACTCTTCCCAGAGATCATAAAGAGAGAATCAATGTTGAGCAGCATTGTTTGGCAAGAGATTTGGTTAATATCATAGCTTGTGAAGGGGTTGAGAGGGTTGAACGGCATGAGGTGCTTGGGAAGTGGAGGTCAAGATTTGCAATGGCCGGTTTCACTCCTTACCCTTTGAGTTCACTGGTGAATGGTACCATTAAGAAATTGCTTGAGAACTACAGTAATAGATATAGGCTTGAAGAGAGAGATGGAGCTCTTTATCTGGGTTGGATGAATAGAGATTTGGTTGCTTCTTGCGCATGGAAATGAGACTGGGTGATATGTGACTCCTGCAAGTTTGAGGGGTACGAAGAAGAACCTATCCCTCTTAGTTTTCTGTTCCATTACTGTAAAAGTTAATGAGAAAGTTCTCGACATTAAATCCAATCTAATAGTCTATTTTCTTTGTTTCAAGCATTTCAATAGAAATTGTAGGTACAAATTTTCTTTTTCAGCAATATTAATCTGTCATTTCAAAATCTTTTCTGGCCCCTGAATTCTGAACACCCCAATGGTTAAGTAATATACTTAGTGGCGGGGAAAGTAATTTCTAGAATATTAGGAGAGTGCCATTTCAAAACTATGCTATCCTGTCATCAAACATTGTTGTCCATATACTTTATTAGATGTTTTGCTTTAAGTGTTCGGATTAAATTAATAAAACAGCCCACGTGTCTTCATTTATGATAACTAGTGATTTACTGAAAGAAAATAACGTAACAGAGTTTGAAATTTGATGAAATTTATCTTTATTCTGTGAGGAAGAGGGTAGCAATGGGACTAAGATTAACTTTGCACAGTCACTCCTTTTATTGGTCCAGGGTATGCGTATTGGAGGGGTTATGCGGGTGTAATCGTTGCTCTGGTGGACCAATCTGAAGGAAACTTCTTGTGTCCTTCTACAAGAAAGAATTTTCTTCTTACAGAAAAAATATTATGTCATTGAAAAGATGATGTGATCATTAAGGGATCTCAACATTTGCAAGTGTCTCTTTGTGAAGGAAGAACGAATTTCTTGCAAGCTGACTTGCTCGATCATAACTTGTAAAGGTGGACTTGACAAAATAATATCAGTGCCAAATAGGAGAATCGCATATATTAAAAAGGGTACGGTGACATATAAAATATCGGTAACTTTTTCATGAAGGTTTTCTCTGCCTTGTAATATGCAAATCTTTCTATACTTTCAATTCAGTAGAAAGAGAGGTGGAAGTCAAAAAATAAAAATTATAAACGAATGTCTAAGAAGAAACCCTCATATTATCTCCATTGACTTCAAGAATGAGCATAAACGTAATGCACCATAAAATTCTTTATCAGCCTCAAAAGTTGACACCAATTCGTCTTCTCGTGAATGTACGAGAGAATTGGCTGTTGATATAATCGGCCTATAAGCTCTAAAACACATAATACTCTTTAAAGAATGGACCTAAACCACTGCACCAACACTCACGTTTTAGGGTATTGAATAACTTTAGCTATATTCAACTACTACAATTCTGCAACGCACTTTTAAATTTACAAATTTACAACGAGGAAGGAAGATTGAAGGATTAGTATGCTTAATGATGTATTAGAATTTTAGATACATGTGTACGAAAACGTAAATCTTATTTAACTCTAACAATAATGGTATACAAGTTTGATATCCAATGTAGTATAAATAGTAATTTGCATATTTAGTCAAACTGCCCAAAGACAATGAGAGAGCTAGAAGAAGAGTGGAGTGAAGGTTAGAGTAGAAATAGGAATTATATTCCCACAATATATCTGTCAAGCCTATGTCATAGTCAAATATTTGTACTCTTCTGTAACCATCTGCAGCTTCAAAAAGAATTGCAAATTTAGCTTTGGACCGGTTCTGCATCAGCTGCTGATTGCTTATTAAATTCCCTTTCTGTATTAGGGGTATCATGAATGGCAACCTTGCTAAGGCAATCCTTAGTTCCTTCTGATAAAGGTTTTACCTCATCTTTCAGCTGTTCATTTGATCTACATGGAACTCCAGAACTAGAATGGCATACAACATCATTGCTGACAGAATCGTCTTTAGTACCTGAGTTATCTTTTTGTTGTTGCTCATTTAATTTAATTTCAGGACCCTCATTAGAAAGGCTGATCCCTCCAAAGTCAACCATATCACCAATCTTTGACTTAATAGTTGACTTGCCATTTAGTTGCTCTGTTAATTTGCTTGCTGAGTCCAAACCACTTTGTTCCCCTCTATTAACAGTAACTGCAGATTTGGTTCCTGCCTTGCCATTAATGGTTGTTGAGTGAGTATTTGTAGCTGCATTATGTGTGACAGTCCTTCCAGGAGGGAGTTCATGATCATGTTGTCCCTCATAGGTAGTTATTACAATTTTTGAATCATGAGAGGCCCTTTCCACATGCTTTTTGACAGGACATCCAGGATTTGAGCATCGATAATAACTCCTGCAGTAGGGAGAAGATGCAATCACATTACATTTAAACATTTTTTAATGATGTATCCATGTAAAGCTCAGTGCATAGAGGAATAGAAAGAGCACATAAACATCTAAAAACAGTGTAACCAGATTGTTCATCTATGTTCAAAACAGTTAAACTAAGAACACGACATTTATAATAAAATTGTTCATCTATGTTCAAACATTCAAGAGTTTCGCTTGCATTTCAAAACCAGTTTAGGACTGCTAAATCATGGTTAAGCCCATAATATTGAGACTACTAGTTGTGTGGACTTAAGTTTAACCAAATTAAAATCCTACAAAAAGTGCATGTGGAACATACTCTGAACATAATATAGACTGGAAGCTAATGAAATTAATTATAGCGACAAGGTTTCAGGCTAGCTCATCCAAGGCAAAGTGAGATACTGTGGATCATTATAAAACACACTCTAACCCACACAGTGGCAGAAAATAAAACTGTATTTGAAATGAAAATTTAACATGTACCTTGGGTTTGCATTCCCTTTAACTAGCTTCTGCCCATATTTGCGCCAGCGATACCCATCATTTACCAAATCAACCTCACTTGAGGTCTGAACAACAACACGAGATTCACGAGTTGACATGTTAACTCCAGTGGCATCGGTATTACTATTGTCTTTCTTCCTGCTTGGTATCAATTTGGCAGTGTTAGCTATCCATATATATCAAAACAGATTTTAAAACATAATGATAACAACTTACAGTCGCTTTGACTCAGGATCCTCTTTGTCATGAACCTGATTCCTTGACTTAGACAATTGTACAGGTTCAGCTTTCAACTCATTGACTGGGGACACTTTTGTAGTTGGAAGGGACTGTAAAGGCTTGATCTGTTGAGGCGTGCATCCTTGCTCAACGGGTGTTTTGTCTTCATGAATGATGTCATAAAATACATTTAAGATCTTTTCTATGAAAGCATAGGAACTAAAGTACTAACAATCTTACTACTCACCTTTCACATTGGCTAACAAGGGCTTGCGTGCTGCTTGTTCCACAACTGGCAAAACACACTCAACTGATACTGCAGAGTTCAGTTGAGGCCTTGGATGATTATGTTGTCCGATACAAACACAATCTGTGATATTTCCATTATTAGACTGCTGCAATTGCTTTTTTGCCTGGCAGTTTGGATATGTACACTTGTAATAGCTCCGTATAAATTCATTCCCCTTGACGTGTTTCTGACCATATTTTCGCCAGTTATAGCCATCTTTAGATACCTTTTCACGAATTACAGAGGGACTTTCCTGACTGGATTGCAATAGAGGCAATTCATTCAAAAGCGTATCAGGGCTCTGCAAATGTTTCTCAGGTGGTACAGAGCACGTGCTTCCTTCTTGATCTGATTCCACGGCACAAGCAGTAGCATCAGAGTCCTTCCCCTCTTCACTTTTAGCTACAACAGAAGGAGTACTTCTTGCTCCCTCTGGTTTGGACAGATCATTTTTAGTATCATGACCTTGTGACAATGTAACATCACTATCAGGACTCGCTCTATGCTGCAACTTATTAGAAGGGATATTTTGATCTACACTCTTGTCTGAAGAAACCATGTGAACCTCTTTCTTATAAATCAGAAGGAAATAGGTCTAGTTTCATTAACTGCTTCCATGAATGTCCTGACTGAAGGCTAAGCAATGTGCGCCTGTGGCTGTTCAAACCTGACACATTTGAAAACCTATTAGAAAAAATACAAATTTAGGTTCCATGTGACAGAAATATCAGTAATAGCTATAGCTTGAACATTGGGTCGGAAAAATTTCTGTTTCATCCGCAGTTCCTTTGTCCGAACTTTTTATCAGTTCTGTTAATCTCAACCCTGTTCTGAGACCAAAAAAAAAAAAGCTGAAAGTTTTCATTGGAAAAAAGTATGCCGAACTTTCTTGTTTTTCCTATGTAAATGTTTTCTTTTCTAATAAAAACCTCCTCTTTCTACTACTTTACTAGCTAAACAGCTGATACTATATCTAAATATTCCAAATCGGAGTCTTAACGCATATATGCATATAAAAACACATACACACGCATAATTAAAGCCATACTAACTTCCAATTGACAGAAGCTCAAATCTCAAACAAAAATTGAATTTCCAGGTCCTACTTTGAGATCATACCATACTCTACTTAATTATCAGTTAAACAATCCAATTGCAAACAAAACATTCAAAGATAGCTTATTCTTTATGCCTTATTCTGTGTCTGAAATTAACCCAAGGAAAATCAGCGGTAAGAGAGAGCGGAGAGAGGACTAATTCATTTGTTAGGGTCTAAAAAAACGCTATTCTACCTTCTCTCCAAACCTCCCTTAACCCAGAAAAAAGTCCCACATCGAATTTAGTACGTTAAGATTGAAAAGGGTGAATAGAAAAAGAGTGAAATTGGGTTGTGGGGAATATAAATAGAAAGATTGCACGTGGGAAGAGATTACTTACCCGGAAACAAGAAGGGTCTCGAAATTGGAGAAGAGGGAGTGGAGTTGAGTAAAGAAGTGTTTATTTGTTGCAGAAGAAATTGTTGTTGTTGTTGATGTTGTGGGTTTGGGTGGAAGGAAGCAATGCAATGCGAGTGAGTCCAATGTAACATCCTTATTTAATTGACCCAAACAACAAGGCAAAAGGTAGCAAAAGTCCACTCTCTCTCTCTTTCTCTCTCTGCTCTGTTATTAATTTTAAAGCGACACGCTGACACACACACACAGAATATGCTTTTCTGTGCTTTCATTTCATTTGTCAAGTCTTCAATCCATGGTTCTCCTTCTCTCTCTCTCTCCCAACACAGCACTCTCAGCTCTGGGCTACATTCACCAATTGGGCCTATTTTACACCACCTTGCTTTTGCTAAGTGCACCACCATTATTTTCTATTTCTAGTTTCATGTTTGGTTTTCGAAGTATATTTCAAAATATGAAAAGAAATAAGTGTGTTTTTAAGGGAGTATTTTTCTGAAACACTCATGAAAAATATTTTCTGAAATGTGAAGAAAATAAAAAAAAAAACTGTGCTGTAGAAATTAAAAATAACATATCCTGAAACCTAAAAAGAGAACAAGTATGTTAGAAATAATGTACTTTGTAAAAGAATAAACAATCTAAGCTGAGGTTAGTATGCAAAGTGTATTATTCTCAGGTTGTTCTTTCTCTCCAAATTTACAGTAGTACAATAGGAACCGGTGTAGCACTCGCAACAGGCGTGTAAAGCACCTCCACTTCCATCATCTTTCAGCCTAGAATCCATCATCCACCAAGAAACCTAGTGTTCCCAGGATTGATCTCTTTTGTGGCAGTGTAATTGTTGTTGTTAATGGCTGAAAACACAATTTTCTGATGCGTGAATGATAAGTGTCCTTAAGTAATTCCACCCTTTAATGGTGCTCGGAGGCTGATAAGAGGTTCCATATCCATCAGTGATAAAAGGTACTCTTTGGCCTCTGGAGCAGTGAAACGTGAAACGCGTCAAATTCATCCAAAGGTGTGAAATTTCTAACGGAGGTGGAACCGGGTGGTGGGAGGCGGTTCTAGAAGTATCGCTGGGATTGGTTACCTTTCACGCGCCAGGGTCCCCGGTTTTTATGGCTTCGTCCAGAACCCTAGTGTTCTTCACACTCAACGATTGTTAGGGTTCTGTAGCGACATCTTATATCAGCGTCTAAGACACCAGAACTTTTGAAGGGTTTTTCTAATTAACAGAACTTAAACAAATTTCCCAAACTGCATTTTTCCTTTTATAAACACATCATTCACTATCTACTTTTCAATCTTCTCAACAAAAAATTTAGTTTTTACTCTTTATCAGAAATAATTTTAATGTCTAAATTTATATTTATCATAATATAAATATATTAACTATGGTCAATAACATAATTGTTATTTAAATGATACTGAGCCTAAAACACTTTCTATTGTTTTTGGTACATAAACTCTATTTGTTTTATGCCATTCACATGTAATCTCTGGTCTAAGATTTTATATAATTATATTTCATTCATTTTGTAGTAAATAATTGGTTTAATAATTTTCATATTATTGACTAAAAAGTTATTCATAAAGTTAAGATAATTTTGTTAAGTATCCCATCCTCATTAATAATCCGTATTAATTAAAAAAGTTAATGATAATGTTCAATTATAGTAATTTCATTTAAAAAATAAACAGTTATGAACTACTCTTTGTTTGACTTTGGTAACAACAATAAAAGAGTTATTACAAATATTAAAACTCCAATTAATTAATTAATAACAAACGTTATATAGTCAACTTCTACTTCATGTCAAGGTGAGTTAACTTACGTTGATTCAATGTTTACGTTAATTGACCTCATTTCCCAATGTAGCCTCTCAGAACCATAACGCACCGCGTCTCAAAGCTCATGAAAAAACAAAAAAGCTGAAGATTACAGAAACAGATACTGTATTAGCAAAGAGATTATTTGGAAGAATGGTGAGGTAGTGTTGGTAATTTGTAGGTACTTGAGCACGGGCTTCGCCTGAAACTTTATCTCTGAGTGCAGTGTTTCCCCATTCTTCTCGTGAATGCAAGAAAACGCCTTCAGAATCCAGATGCACTGATTCTCTTTAGATTACGATTTTCTGTCATGCAAAGGATCTCAAAAGCACCGAATCAAAAATAAATTGTAAACGGAAAAGGGATTGTGTACTTCTGCATTTGCCACCTCATCCATTCATTTCCTCTTCTAACAAATTCCACCACTATCTTCTCTCGGCTATTTAATCTCTGCATTTTCATTCACTCTTTCAATTTCAGCTTCCACATTCCCAATTCTCCTATCGCTACTTGTTAAGGTAACGTTTAACGTTTCCGATTAAATCGCTATTTTATTTTGAATTACATGCATAACAGTAGCAGAATTGTGCAAAAAATAAAGGTAACTGATGTAATGAACAGACAAAGGGCGAGAAAGTAGGGTTATTTTGAAAATTATTGAACCGATGGTGTAATAATTCACTTTTGTGATTAGTTTTGAATTTGTTTAGTTTAGTGTAGGAGAGAGATTGAAAATGCCTGCGGAGAAGTCGAACAGTTGCGACGGCGAAGCGGAAGCGTTCGTGGAGGTTGATCCAACGGGAAGGTTTGGGCGTTACAACGATCTTCTCGGTTGTGGAGCTGTGAAGAAGGTTTACAGAGCTTTTGATCAAGAGGAAGGAATTGAGGTGGCGTGGAATCAGGTGCGGCTCAGGAATTTCAGCGACGATCCTGTTCTCATCAATCGTCTTCATTCTGAGGTTGAGCTGCTCAGAACCCTCAGCAACAAGTACATCATCGTCTGTTACAGTGTGTGGAAGGATGAGGAACACCACAACATCAATTTCATCACTGAGATTTGCACTTCCGGGAACCTCAGGGATTACCGCAAGAAGCACCGCCATGTCTCCATTAAGGCATTCAAGAAGTGGTCCAAACAGGTCCTTGAAGGGTTGGAGTATCTTCATACTCATGACCCATGCATCATTCACAGGGATCTCAACTGCAGCAACATCTTTGTTAACGGCAACATTGGCCAGGTTATTTGAGTTTGTTTATTATTCATTCTCATGCTACTGAAATCATATAAAGAAATGAAACACTGTCATTCAAACTTATGCAATTCTTTTCTTTTTCACATGTTAAATGAAAATTATCTTTAGTTTTCCTGATTTAACAAGTTTTAATTTATGTGCATGTTTACCTTCCCAGCTTAGATATTTTAAATGTAAGATGCATTCTATTTTCCAAAAGGTGATCAAACAAGATTATCCATACATATATATAGAACAAATTAGAATTGAAAATGTTTAACAAAAAGAAACAGAAGAAGAAAATGCAAATTAATTTCTCAACTGTTTTTTTGTTATCTAACTTTAGAATACTTGTTAAGAATAATTTTTTTTTAAATCTAATAGACTTTGGATGCGAAATTGATTACTAAATCATGGGAAACTGTTTCAGAGAGCAACTTTTGAAAGTACAATGTGAGAATAAAAATGAACAGATCCTTGGATTTTGATCTTGGCTTTTTGTAGGTGAAAATCGGTGATCTTGGATTGGCTGCAATTGTGGGACGGAACCATGCTGCACATTCTATTTTAGGGACGCCTGAATACATGGCACCGGAGCTGTATGAGGAAGATTACACTGAGATGGTGGACATATACTCTTTTGGAATGTGTTTGCTTGAAATGGTTACAATGGAGATACCCTACAGCGAATGTGACAGTGTGGCGAAGATATACAAAAAGGTCACTAAGGGAATTAAGCCTCAGGCCTTGAGCAAAGTCACAGATCCTGAGGTGAAGGAATTCATTGAGAAGTGCATAGCAAAGCCAAGGGCAAGACCTTCAGCCACGGATCTCCTTAAGGATCCTTTCTTTTATGAACTCAACTATGATGAAGAATCAACACCAATAAATTGATAGCATAGCCTTCATCACCACCACCTATTCACAGATTGTTTGACCCTTTTGTCCAATTCAACTACTTTTTACTTCCAATCAAAGTATCTGTATCCCATACTCTGATAGTTGGTTTGTAGATGCATTTCCCCTCCTTCCAGGTTCACTATATCTGTATTGTACAGGACTTCTTCAGTGGACTCATGAAAGTTCGTTCCAAAATCACTTGTAGATCTTTCAGCGGATTCCCTCATTTATTTCTTCCATAGTCTTTTTTATTTGCTTCAAGGTTGAAATGGTTAAGAGAGTGTCATAAAATTGATTGACTCTAGCTACTCTTAACTTCTTAAACTGTACCTACAAGCTCATTTAGATCATAAACAGATAATTATCAAATTCATACAATAGGAGGATTGAAAACTGAATCTGTTATTTAACTGTTTGATTTGAATTTCAGATTAAAAATTAAAAATTCAACCTGATCAATATTTTCTTATTACATTTAAGTAGAATATATGTCTATTGTTAATTATAACAATTTTATTGTATGGTATTTATACTTATAAATATATAATGATAATACTTTGTATGGTTTGCAAACAACTCTAAACAAAATTTTGTATCTATGAAAAAAAATACTCAAATCATGTTAATTTTTTAAAATTTTAAATAAAATTATTTAAAATTAATTCTTTTTCGTATTATATGAAAAAATACTCATGGTTTTATATCTGTTTCCTATTTTCGCTTTTACCTTTTAGAATTTCAAATAAAATCATTTGAAAGTAATTCTTTAAAATATAAATTGAGATGAAAAAATTGATTTGAAAATATAATTCAAATAATATTGCATGATAAGATATTATTACTTCCCGAAAGACAAATTTAAATAAGTTGGATCTTAAAGTTTAATTTTTAAAATTAATCTTTTTAAAAAATTCAATTTTATACATCTAAATAAAAAAATACATATATAATTAAATTTTAAAATACTTTTCAATAGTTAATGTTTCTTTCATTAATAACTTATTTTGAACACTTCATTTATTTTAGAATATCCAAATAAAATTTAATAACAATAATTAGTAGCTAACATGTATGTATGAGTTGAAAACCAAGATTATTCATACTCACTCTATTTAAAAAATATATTCATACTCGTTACATATGGGTATTTATTAAATATATCTATTTAATATCCAGTATGTTTGCATATATGACTTTTTTATTATCCCTAAGTAAGATTATGTAACTATTTATCTATATAAAAGAAAATTAAAATTAGGAATATGTTAATAAATATAAAAAATATATATATAATAAAGTCTTTTTATTTGATAACTTTTGAAGGGTTTTTCTAATTAACAAATAAAAATATAATCTAAATTAAATCATAAATTTATAACTTTTTTTATAAATTAAAACTCAATCAGATATTTTCATATTTAATTTAAATAATTTTTAATTAAAAATAGAATAAAAAAATATGCTATGCCCTCCTGCATAGACAAATTTCCATCTCTGTTAACATAAAGTGCATAACACCGGTCAAGATTGCCTCTTTTGACGCCATTAGATCCATTTTTGGCTCACTAAAAAATGGGAAGAAATGGGTTGAAAATAGGTCATTTCGACAGTGATTATTCTTTATTAATTCAGAACAATTTGACTTGGAAATATTATCTCGATAACCAAAAGTCATGCTGCTAAATTTTTAAAAGTTGTTATACATATATCATAATTTTTTAACTACTTTTTAAATTTTTAATTGATTAATTCATATCTTTAATTATATCAATTAAAATTATTATTACTTTTATAACTATTATAATTAATAATTAAAATTATAATATTATTACTTAAATTCATCTTTCAAATAATATAATATAAAAAATATTTTTTTATTTTAAGTATAGACCGATAATCAAAGTGGATTAATGAATTAAAAATGTCAACTTGATTCATCATCCTTACACTTTGAAAGAAGGATAAAGGAATGAACATGCAAATACACAACTTTTCCATACGAGACAACAAATAATAAGCTCCTAGAAAACATACTTATGCTAAAATAAAATAACCTAATCTTTACTAAAAAAATCAATTATTCAAAATTTAAAATTAATTATCAATTTATTTAATTATTTAAGTAAAATAATTTGAAACTAGATATTTTTAGATAATCAATAATGATTAGATAACAAGCTTAATTTATATTCACTTAGCTGACTTTGATAAAGTGGGGATTACTCCCATTCATAGGATGTAAATTCTTCTTTATCTCCAACATCATTCAAAGTATTAATATTTTTCTTTTAAAGTTAAAATCCTTCCATAAAAGTATATATTTGACCAAATATTGTGACATTAACAAGCACAAATCTCCTTCAATGATTTGGCATCATCTGATTAGTATTACTTTATATATAGCAGCAGGATTAAAGCCTTTGTGTGTGGATATATATATATATATATATATATATATATATACAAAGTTATTACTCTTATGTGCGTGTCTTTGTGTAAAAAATGAAAGTTATTACTCTTATCATACATATAAAAATACAAATATAAATACTAAAATCACGTGCAAAGAGTTGCAAAGGAACAACAGTTGAAAAACTCGGAAACATAGAGTTCAAATTTCAAAAATAGAGGAGAAAAAGATAACAATATTATATATGAGAGAGAGAGAAGGGATGCAGTATATTAATTAAAAATTCCATTTGTGCCTATGAACAGCTTTGGTAAATGATTGCTTCATTTCTAAGAATAGAAAACCAAAATACAGCTTCATCAAATTCCTGTGGGATTAGCATGCCAACCTCTTTGATGTAAGACTCAATTATATTAAAAACACCATGAGAATCACACACACATGCAAGAACCACTTTTCAATACAACCCACTCATTAATTAACAAAGACGAAAATAATTGTATGCTTAACAAATTATTATACAATTAGACCTTTAATACTTGTTGATTGGAGTTTAATCACTAACTTTGTGTGATTAAACTAAACTAAACTATAATATGACTAAATAAAACAAAAACTCAAAATAATGTGCTATTTGCCAGACATGATGTAGTTTTGAAAGAGTGTGAAAAGGTAAAATATTGAAAGCAAGGAAAACCCAATAACCAAAGCATGCACCCCATTTTTGAGTAGCCGTGCCGTCTTGGGCGTTACCATGGCCACCTAAAGGAACCACAAAACTTGACATGCACTTAACCATCTTCTTACCTTTCCCTTTTTTTAATCCAATCATTTTCTTTTTCCCAGTAAACCCTTTTGTACCTTCTTTATCAAACCTAAACCAAATCCAACGTAACTTGTGTAAACTGTTTCCTCCCATCATTTCCCCAAATGCATCATCAATTAAGGCCTCATGTTCACAAACACAATCCACCCTCAAAAGTTCTACCCCTTGGATATTATGTTCAATATGCTAAAATCATATCAGGTAAAATTACAAATTACTATTTTTTTATAGTGATTGCATACATGAGACAATACTATATTTTAATCAGATAAGTACTATATTAGGAGTGATATGCAGAATTTGTCTTTTAAATTTCTAACAGTTACCCTTACAAAAACTACCAATTTCATTCGGTAAATTTGAGTTAACACAGTACACTTGAGTTACTTTATGGTTGCACATACATAAACTTGAAGTGCAAGTTTAAGATGTTAGGATGCATGGAAAGTCACCATATTCTATTGGCCGAGGCAGCCAAGTTGCAGCCCAAGAATTCAAGTTCCCGACATTCAAGAACGTTTTTGAAGCCTTAAAATTTGGATTTCGAGTTTCACTCGTGTGCATGTTGACTTTGACTGCATCAAAATAATATAGTACATGCGCAAGAATGTGTTGGGATAAACTCCTCAAATCTCACTTCCATTCATCTGAACCACTGCTTTTATTTCCTTAACATCTGAACGCTGCTGCTCCAGTTCCTCAAGAGATAATTAAGGATTCACAATCAGATGTTTTTCAGTTGCAGCTAGAAAGGTAGCAGTAGTATTACTAACATGGAGGTTGTTAGTCCAAAAGATTATTCTGTTTCTTCAAGTCCTTTCTCTTCACCTAACATTGGAGCCTTGCTCAAGATCAAGGTCATCACATGGTAAGATATGTACACATATCATGGATCTTTCCATTTCCACGTGTTGTTAGTTTGTCTCATGCACTTGGATGTTTTGTCACAGGAGCCAACAGACTGGTTTACCTGTTTCTGTCCGTGTTCGAGTTAAAGACAAGATGTTCAACTTGCATAAAGTAAGTTTGACAGAATTGGAATCCAACAATGGTTCACATAGCTAACTGCCTTAATTATTTATTTATTTGCATGTTGTGTTTATTGCAGTTTCCTTTGACTTCGAAGAGTGGATACTTCAAGAAGCAGTTAAACGATACATCTGAGGTTGAGCTTCCGGAAACATTTCCTGGAGGACCAGAAACCTTTGAGATGATAGCCATGTTCATTTATGGATCCTCCACTTTGATTGACCCTTTTAATGTTGTGGCACTCAGGTGTGCAGCAGAGTTTCTTGAAATGACCGAAGATCATTGTTCGGGCAATCTTTGTGAAAGGTTTGATCTTTATCTCAATCAGGTGGTGTTGCAAAGTTGGGATGACACCCTTATTGCACTTCAAAGGTGCCAGATGCTGCTTCCTTGGTCCGAATATCTGTTAATAGTGAGCCGCTGCATTGAATCTCTTGCCTTCATGGCATGCATGGAGGTGCTTGATCCAGAAAGAAGAAGAGACACCCCAGTTGTGACAGTGGAGGAGTTGGCTTCTCAAGCTTGGAGCTGTGAAATAATGAAGGATGTTGTGAGCCAAGACCTTTGGATGAGGGATCTGATTGCTCTACCCTTTGACTTTTTCAAAAGGGTTATAGGATCTTTAAGGAAACAAGGAATGAAGGAGAAGTATGTGAGTCCAATCATTGTTTTCTATGCAAATAAATGGGTGCTATCTAAACAAACACGCCAATTTTGGGAGAGTTCCTGTGATGAGATTGGGGAAGGTGGAATGAATAGCAAACCTTCAGTGATTCTACAAGGTGTTGTTGATCTTCTTCCAGTGGGAGATAAGGCTAGGAAAGTGATTCCAGTGGGGTTTTATTTTGCCTTGCTTTCTAGATCTCTTGAGTTGGGGTTAAGGACTGAAAGCAAGGCAAAGTTAAAAGAACAGATTACATCACTTCTGCACTTCTCCCAAGTGGAGGATTTTCTTCTTCCAGAAAGTGGAGCAGAGTTAAAGTCCTCTAGCATGGAGTTGGAGACTATGGAAAGCATAATTTCAGCATATGTAGCATCTAACTCACATGTAAACCATGCCCCAGAAGCTACCAATTTCAGGGTTGCAGAACTGTGGGATGCATATCTATTCAATGTAGCAGCAGATCCAGATATGGAACCCAAGAGATTCATGGAACTCATTGAAAGGGTACCACAATCTTATAGACAGAACCATTACCCACTTTACAAAACAACCAACAACTTTCTCAAGGTAAGCAAGCTTTCAGCATTTCTCAAAAGCTTCTTTAAAAAGTCACATTTGAGTTCAACTACATTGCCTAGTTCATTACACATGCTCTCATGACAATATCACTATCTGTTTAGTAAGGACATTATAATGAATGTTAAGGACTCTACCAGGTGGTTTAACTGAATGATAAACTTGAATGATACAATAATCATGATCCTTAGAAAAAAGAGAAGAAATAATGAGTAAATACTATTTTCAGGCTTCATGAAACTGAAATCGTTAACAAAGAATAAACAATTTCAGCTTTAACAAGTTTAGCTTTTTCACTGTAGACACATCCGGGTATATCCGAAGATGATAAGGGAGCAGTGTGCAAGTATCTGGATTGTCAGAGGTTATCACAAGAGGCGTGCATTGAAGCTGTACAAAACGAATTGATGCCTCTACGACTAATTGTCCAAGCACTTTTTCTTCAACAACTAAACACACACAAAGCCTTCAAAGAATGCTCAGAATCGTTTAGATATGCACATTGTGGAGACACGTCAGGAAGCCTATCAAGCTCTAGATGTCCATATTCTGCAAGTCAGAATCTAGGAGAGAGTCCATACACTGATAAACCTGAGCTGAGTAGCAGGCCCTTGAGCTTACTGCTGCAGAAAGACAATGTGATGCAGAACTTCAAGTTCTCAACCACTGAATATGAGTCCACAAGCTTCAGGATTCAAAATCTAGAACAAGAACTCATGTCCTTGAAAAGAAGCCTTCAGTTGCACAACATTGTAACAAAAGCAGAACCAAATTTGGTGAAAAGCCAGAAGATGAAGCCGTGTGGCTTAGAAACTCGATCACTGAGCAAAAGGAGGAACCCAATTGGACAAGCTACTAGTTGCATCAGTTCTGTAAATTTTGCTTCACAAAGAAGGTATGCCAGCAGGCTACTCAAGATCTTTCACCGCATAACTTTGTTTGGAAGTAGGAAACTGAAGAGAAAACCGGGAACTCCTAGTCAACTGTCCAAGTAAATGTAGCATGTGAACTGTACTGTTGATTTGTTTGAATGTGGATACAAAAAAAGTTGCAGACTCAATTATCTTTTTTCCTTGTATCAAATTTCATTGAAAAAAAAAAGCAAACAAAAAGGAAAAGAAGGAGTGAGAGAAAGACAGAAAAGGAACCAACAAAGAAAATTGCTAATTGCAATTCAATAGGCTGCAATACTTGCTTAACATTCATTCATAGCATACAATATGTCTACCAAAATCATACAAAGGTATAGAACTCTGAAGAGTTGACAAAATGATTGGGATTCAGAACGCTTTAGCTTGTTATATGAGTATAGAACACTCTTTGTTTAACTTGACATGATATAATCAGCTCGACCATTATATCTATAAACAAATAAAAATATCGACGTAACTAGGCCATGTGAGATTCCACAATACTTGCAGTTTAGTTGCATGATTTGCATATTGGACAGTGACATAGTGATGGTGGTTGACACTGACAGGCATGTAGACTTCAACCCACTAATCAGTTTTGTCTGTCTTTTTGTCTTCCCCAAAGTAAAGAAAGCACGTTTGCTTCATAATTCATTACTGCCTGTCAACTTAGTTACAGTATCAGCAAGTGGTGTAATTTGAAGCAATATATCAAAATAAGTGGACTTTAAGCTTAACTTAATCTTGCAAAAGTGGTCCAATAACGGATGGTCTAATAGGCCCAACAATCTTGTTAGGATAAGTTCTCATACCATATTAAGAAGTGGATTTCAAGCCTAACTCTATCTTACAAAATCGGCATATCAAGAAAAAGATTTTAAGCCTAACTCAATGATACAAAACCGGCTTATTAAGTGAGGTTTGCACCTAAACTAACCAAAGCTTCTCTTGAATGGTTTAGTCACACACATATCAAAACTGACATTTAGTGATGGCATAGTGATTGATGATGCAAAAAGTAATTATAACATTTCAAGTTTGATCGTGACTCATGGAAAGCTAAATATCTTGCAAAACTGATATAACAAAATTCAGCTTGTCTTAGGTCCTTAACTGGTATTATTGTAACAGGTTACTCAGACTGATTCATCCATTTCACAGTCCACCATGGCTCAATTTTATTTACTTGGTGTCAATCACATAAAACTACACCAGAACACTAGTACAATGGGAATTGAGCCTAGAACCACAAGTATCACTACAATATGAAACGGTGCATTACTGCATTATAACAAAAAAGTTAATGACACCGAACTTCATTCATAGTGCACTTTCAGTTTCTCACATATTTGGCCAAACCAATTTATTAGACCCTTTGAGATTTTTTTTTTCATTATAAAAATTGACCTTAAATTGCACCTCCTTACGCACCCTTAATTGTAGTGAATGCTATCTCTCTAACATGTCAGTGGATGGGAAGGGTAACCAATGATGGAATTGCAACTTTCGAAAGAATAATTCCTTTCATTGTTCCACCTTGCAAGCTTCATGATTGAACCGAAAACGCAGGCATTACATAACTAAAAGTTACATTCTGCATATTTTTTTAATGCTGAATACTTTTATGAGTTTTCTCCCTTTAAGGTATTCTCAGTTTCTTTTGTTTCCAATATATTCTTATATTCTCTGTGTTTCTGATCTGCTTGCATGTTATGTCCACCCCACAAATATGATAATCTCAATTGATGGTCACCGTTTATTTGATCACTGCAACTTTCTATCTTTTGAAACAAAAATCCTTCGTGGCATGTGATTAATTTACCAATATGAAATGAATATATGTCATCTTTTAACTCTAGAAAAACTATAATCCGTTCATATTACAAGAAAGTCAACAAGACAATTGCAAGGGAACGTTCGTATAACCTTTTCAATCTCCATTGTTATCACATCTTTCTGAACACACATTTGATAATGCAAAGCAAGGAAATTTAATATATATTTTGCTGGCTCAGCAGAAAAAAAAAAGGTAGTTATAACATATTATTTATTTAAATCACCCTAATTTTTTGAACAGGGAATTTTATTTCATTTGATTCTCATTAATGGAGGGAACGATTTCTGATTAAGTTCCTTCTACTATAGCAAGAATCATATTTTAGAAAAAAATACTTGTAGATCTTTTGGGTTTCCTTAATACATGTCTTGCCAATTCACCTTGAAAGAGGAATGAAAAAGAAAAAAAAGAATATCCCTTGATCAATTTTAGAATCTTCTTGTAATGCTTAATGTAATAAATAAATCATATGATGTGCAATAACTTTAATAAAATTGTCTAGAAAAAAATTAATTGAATAATAATATAAACTTTATTTAAAAATAAAATTTAAAATATAATACTAAATTAAACACTAGTATATATTTATAATTAAAAGTTAACATTGGAAAAGTTAGAAATCTAAATGCTAAGTCTTTTCCACGTAAAGTAAAAATAAGAAAGGTGAATCACAAATAAGAAAGAAAACTAGTTCATAATCTCATTATCTTAAAAGTTGTGCAGATTAGAGTTGGTAAGAATACCTTATGTATTATTTAACTTAAAATCTTCCCAAATCTGACTTTGGTAACTAACCAATGGTTGGGTTTGAGGTGATGTGTTGGATTACAAAAATAATTTCTTTTAATTATGGATTAAATTGAAATTAATTCAGTTAATGCGAAAATAGTGGGGTCAAAGGTGCTTGACAATAACCTATCAACAAAAGTCTTTTATTATTTTTTTTTATTATAATTATTTACTAGTTTTAATTATGAATCTTGATTTTTTTAAGATTAAAATATTCTTTAACAATGATGTTTAATTTCTCAATGATATAAGTTATTATTTTGATCTTACTTATTATCTTTATAATATCACTTATTAATTACAAATTAAATTAGTTGAAAACCATATATTCCATTTAACAACGACATGGTATCTATTTCTACATGATAAAAAGACAAATAAATATGTAAATTCAAGACTTAAAAAGTAAGGATATGACAAAGTTTGCAAAAAGTAAGGATATGACAGCTTGCAAAAAAATTCAAATTTCGAAATGATGGATGAAATGGGTGGGATTGTGAAATGTGGACATAATTTGGAAACTGTTTTTGAGAAGAATTCATATATTGAAGAACATTTTGGAGAGAAGTTCACATATTGGAGACAATTTTGAAGAGGGGTTCACATATTGGAGAATATCTTTTATAGAAGAGTTCACATATATTTGAATTCCACAAAGCAAACGTCACTTCTTATCAAACGGAATCGCACAACACATAGAGACAATTACTTAAAATGCACATCACACTGCAAATAACAATCCTAAATTGCACACTACAGTAGAGAAGTCAAGCTAAACCACACACCACAATCTAATGAAAGGAGAATACAAGAAGTGTATAACAAAACAACAGGAACAGAGAGAGAAAGCAGAAAATGAAAATGGACAATACATTTTAATTTTAATCACCAACTCTCCATCTCTCTTAGACCCACAAACAAAATAAAAAAAAAATACATTTTTTTTTACACTTTGTCAAGTGATTGTATATCACCTAAGGTTGTCAAACTATCAACACTATATTAATTATGATTAATACTATACAGGTGATCCCTTTACAATACTATTATGAATAAGTGAGTAGAGTCAATCCACTTTTATTATATTACAATAAATATATATAACCTACTAATCCATGATGGGTTAAGCTAGATTAAAAAAATTTGCCTTACCAAAATGTGAACCAAGTTGAGTTAACTCCTATTTAATCTACTTCATCTTTATAGAATACATCATATCTCCATTCCATATATTGTATTGAATTTAAGGAGACCATCAATATTTCACTATATACAGAGTCATCTTTTTACACTATATACAGAGTCATCTTTTTACACTATTATCAAATTATCATAGCTCCTTGTTTATTTATTTATTCTTTAGATTTTAAAAATGATGTAACATAATAAAACCTACAAAAGATATATTAAGATTTTATGTTATAGTATTTGCAATGAAAATACTTTAATACACGAGAAATACACAAAATACAAGTTTTATAATCATTTAATCTTTACAAACTTGGTTTTTCATATGTTGAAAGAGTAATTTATTAAGTTGAAATATAAACCATTATCTCAAGTTTTTCAAAAAAATCCAAATGTTTGCAAATTATTAAGTGAAGTTGCAATTAAAGTTTTCTTGAAAATCTTCCTAAAACGATGAATGAACAAATTAATAAATTATCTTTAAATAATAATCAATTATTTTAATTTTTTTTTAAAACTCTCTCATTTCAAAAATCCAATTTTTATTCATTTCTAAACTGCGAAGCATTATTGTAAGTAAGAAAGTTGCACAAAGTATCTTGTTTACAACATTTTTTTTTTCTTTAGAGTCGGCTCAATAATCTTCAATAGTTCAAACTATATATAATTTGTCACAAATTACTTTTCTTTTTTTTCTTATAATTTGAATATATAAATTCGTACACTAGGATTTGGTGTGTATTATAGATAATTAATTATTCTTAATTATATTTAAATATCTTTTTAAAAGATATTTCTATAATTTATTCTTTTTGTTTTGATCTAGTTACATAGGTCTTTTATTTAATTAGATATTTCAATATTTTAGTGAAAAATCTAACTCAAATTGTATGGATTGACTATATATACATTTAGTTAGAATGAAATTACTATAAAACTTTCTTATTTTTTTTAAGTTGATTTTTTTCAATACTACTTATCTTTAAACTCTGTTTGTTTTTCTTGATGTTTATTAATTAATGCCAAATCAAATTTACCAAAGGTTTCTTTTATTAATTTTTTAAAAGAACTAATTTTTAATCATTATTTGTCTTACATTATTTTAGTGATGTGACATTTCATAAAAAAATTGATTATTATTAATGTTAACTAAAATAAATAAATACTGCTTAACTTTATTTAACTACTTCTAAATTGTTATATAAAGAGATAATTTTCTTTTTTTTCTATGTCATAGATAATTTTATATTTTAATGCAACTTATTTTAAGTATCATATTTCAATCAGACAAGTGTAATCTCTAATGATTAAAAGATAATGTTTTTTATTTAATAAAATTAGTAATCGAAACATCTCTTTACTTTAAAATAACTAAAGAACTTCCAATTTAAAAATAATTACCATATAAATTTTTTAATGCCATTTTTATTAAACTATATATATATATATATATATATATATATATATATATATATATATATTATATTATATTATATTTTTTTTATATTTTTACTATTTTATTACAAAATTATATTATTTTGATGTAATAAAAATATCAATACATGCAGAAACGCATTTATTTTCGAAAAGAAAAAAAATATTTGATTTAATGTAAAACTCATAGACACATATACCAAATCCTTTTTAAAAAATAACATGACTAAATATTCTTATTTTCTTTCTTAACTTTTTTGGACATAAGATGATACCATTAGTTTGAATATAGGTTACTTTAAATTATAAGAGTGATTAAAATCGAAATTATTTAATTTTGTCCATCAAACCTAGAGCTTATATTTTGAATTTAAAAATAATAATTAAACTATTTATTATATTGAAATATAATATTATATGTTTGAATTTAATTAATAATTAGTTAATATTCTTGAAATAAATGTATATTTTGAAGATTGTTTAATTGAAATATATTTATGTTTATCAAAATATGATAATAAATTTGCATTATAATTTTAAATTATTAGACTATATAATTATTTTTATAATTATAAGAAATAAGTAAAAACTGTAAATATGACAATACTTATATTAAAAAAATTATAATATATCATTTTATGCAACGACTTTTATTATAAAATATTTAAGAAATTCTTTTGTAAATAAGTGTTTAATAATTTTGCAATAATAAAATCTGTTAACATCAATATACCCTAAATGATAAAATATTAGTTTGATTTAGTTTATATGTTTCTAGGTAGTTAAATATATTATATAAATACCTTTGAATCTAATCATTGATGATAATATAAGTCGAATCATGTGTAAATAAATATATATTTTGAATTTAGAATTTAAAGATTAGAGTTTAAGATTTAAATATATTTAAATCTATAAGTTTGTATAACTCTATTTCATTATAACTTGCATTGTGTAGGACTAAAGTGTAGATTGACCCGCTTCAATCCATAACCTACATTAATTTTTTTAAATAATTTATTGTTATAAAATTTAACATAATAATAATGATTTTTATTAATTATTTTCTAATTCAGTAAATTATAAGTCTTTTAAGTACTTTTAATTATTATTTACAAAGCACTTTCTAAATTTTTCTTATTTGTTCTTAATTTATGTGGGTTAATCCACAAGTTCATAAATCACAATTATTTTAAAACCATTAGACCTATTAACTTATAAATTTTATATAAGTAAATCCAATTTATTATATTTTTATTAAGTAAAATAAGTGTGAGCCAAAATAGGACAGATCAATCCACTATGTCTGATATTTTTTAGTAGTCAATAAACACATAAAAATAGTCTTTTACTTAATAGGAGTGTATTCAGGGTTTTGTAAGTTTATTGGTTACATATAAACGTATTTCGAACTGTGTTTTTTTAATGTCATTACATTGATGTTGATCACCATTTTTTTTTTCTTTTTTTAATGGGCTTATACTGTTTGTATTTTTTTTACTTTTCAATTATTATAATGAAGAAATTTTGAAAAATAAATTCGAAAAATTCTATCTTAATATAATGTTATTTATGATAGGTATTCCTGTTAAATTGATCTCTTTATTGAGATAATAACTATTACTACGACATAACTTTATTAGAAATTCAAATTAGAATTCACAACAAAATATAAAGGAAAGAGCAAAGCAAAACCATAATTAATTATTAGAGATTAAAAAAATAGTATTATTATTTTTTTATAATTTAAACAGTAGAAGATTTTGTTGTATTTTTTTTATTCTAACTTTCAAATTTTGATAAATTTATAAATTTATTTCAATTTTCATAAATTTAATTATAAGTATTATAATTTCATGGGCAATTTAAAGTATTTAATTAAAAATTGAAATAAATTTCAAATTTAAACTATAAAATCTTGATTACACAATTTCGTAAATATTTTTTACAAGACATTATTCTCATATAGTATTTTAAATTTGCAAGATGTTTTTAAGTAAAATAGTCTTTTAAAATTCTAATCCAAATAAATCTAAATGAATTTTAAAAAAATTATTATTATATTAATATTAAAAAATATCTACTAATACATATAGATTTAGTCAATCAATCAATTATATAAATTGAAAAAGAAGTCAGACAAAAGAAAAACGATCTCACAAATTACTTGAGCATATTTTCTTATAATTTAAAGTATTATTTTATTCAAAGAGGATGAAGTGAAAAGAAATACCAGATTCCCATTTTTACTCTTCACTAATTTTGTTGTAATAAAACTGGAAAATAAATAATAAATAGGAAAAAAAAAAAAAACAGAGAAAGAAAGAAAATCATCATCTTTGATTTGCAGAGGCCCTATATAATGGTCATACCACATCTCGCAGCTTCTCTCTCGGCTTTCTCCATATAAACTTCCGATGTGTTTT
>Ga0209700_100156_pt1:0-5000 | contig 106238 bp, 57 predicted proteins | sample SiratroredBW_FD_187528 | JGI IMG/M metagenome (GOLD analysis project Ga0209700, IMG submission 187528) | Root nodule microbial communities of legume samples collected from California, USA - Siratro red BW (SPAdes) (version 2) | ecosystem: Host-associated > Plants > Roots > Nodule | place...
TTTCAGAGTCAGAGTTGCTTTCTCTTCCTCTTTTCAGTCTTTCATTTCTGTGTCAGAGCCCAAAAGGGAATCAATCGTTAGCATTCCAATCCGTAAAGAATCTCTTTTTCTTAGATTCTCTTTCTCGATATAAGGAAGCAAAAAAGGATCGCGTGTAGGCATCCAACTTTGATTTTGATATAGAAAGATCTTACCCAAGACGATCATCCGGGTAGTAGGATTGGGCCCTGCAGTGGTAGAACCTGGTGAACCGGGCGTACTACTTCCCATCCTCTCCCAGCAAGAGGATGCGCGAACCATTGTTCCAAAGATCGGAGAATCTAGGGAACCGGAAAAGCGAAACCTTGTCAGGAAGAAAGTGAAGCAGGTTTCTTTGGTGGGCCAACAAGGCAAGGCCCTGAAAAGCAAAGATTTTAGATGATAAGGCAGAGGCAAAGCAGGCACATCAAAAAATTCGGTAAAAGTCTGAAAATGACCTGTTGACTATCTTGTTAGTCTTCCGGTAGGAATACCGAAAATCTTTCATGATGAGCGGACTCAAAAGCTCACGCGCGATCTACTGATCAAATAGAGCATCATCACGTTCGGAGACAGGCTTTCTCCCCAAAGCATATTATTGCTTGTTTGCCATAGCTGATCACACTGTGACGCTGAGCACTTCGGATAAAGCAAGATTCGAAACTTTAGTTAGGGTCATCGTTTCATCCGCCCTTCCACTTTCACTTCCACTTCTTGAGCTGACCCAGCCTGAGTCAAGGCCATTAAGGACCTCGAGCCGACTCTCGTCTGCGAGGTTCGTGTGTCAAGCAAGTTTTGAAAGAGGGTTCCTAGTTGTCTTAGTTTGAAGTGAGAGCAAAAATATACTCTTATCGCTCACCAACTCAAGGATTTACCTCTTTGTTTAGCTTCAGGGGGGAAGACTTTCTCTCCTTTATCGATGCTCTTTTTGTCACGTGGGCGCACTGATTAAATGAGACCACCAAGGCCCCTAGGTAAGACGACATAAAGTAGAACGAGATGATCTCGAAGTTCTAAATCCATAATAAAATCAAAGGAGAATCTTCTTTTCCAGATAAGTACGTAGAGTGAAAAAGGAAAAAGCTCTACGTGCTTTGCTTAGAAGGTTGTTCAATTACATGGCTGCCTTTTGGGAGATAGACTTGCACAGAAAGCTATCCGTTCCAGGAGAAAAAGTAGCTCGAGCAGGAGTTTATTAACAGCTGGAAAAACGGAAGACTGGGGCCCTTTACAAAAAGTCTGGGGCAACCCTCGGGTGAGAAGTGAAAGCTGCTTGAAGTCACTAGTCTTACTAAAGCTAAAGAAGGAACTCCGAGTGAAGAAGAAGAAGCTGTTACAGAAGCCACAGCTAGTTTTCTTTAAGCAGAAAAAGGCCAGCCAGTTTTTGCTGTTGTCAGGTTTGAAAGAACCGCAGCGATTGGCGACGAAAAGGCGAAACTCCCAGCTCTCCGTAAACAGCCCTTATACCCGACCTCAACTCAATATCAACAAAAGAAGAAGAAAATGACACTAGCTAAGCGGGAAGAGCTAGCCTTAAGCCTTAGTGAAAGGGGTTAACTAAGATCTCTTCCTTCTTCCCACGGACTGACTCAAGCACCAAGACCTACAGCTCTTCCGGCAACCGATGAGATGAAATGGCAGCTAGTTCCAGGGAAGTCAATAGAAGTTGGATTGCCTAGTTTTGAGTTCTATTTGAACTAGTTTCCAAGGCTTGATTGCTTCTGGGCTTGGGCTAACTTTCATCTTTCTATTTAGCCCGAAACACGGGTTCTTATATAAATATATATAAATAAGGTTCCTAACCAGACCCCGTGTACGGATAGATAAGTCAAGTATATTTTTACAAGAGTCTAGCTAACTCTAACCCGGGATCAATCGTGAAGAGGTTTTTCTTCTTAAGTAGAAGATTCGGATAGTGATAAGTACCCCTCTCGCCACTATTTCGATATAGATCCAATTTAATGGAAGGAAAGGCACGAAACAGCTTAACTTGCTTGCAGGCAAGAAGAAAGAGCTGGTGGAAGGTGCAGATGAAAGAAGAATGAATGAGCTCCTGTCGCAATTGCAGAAGAATCTGCTGCTAGTCTTTTAACCACAGACGCTCTTGAGTCAATATCAGCTGTGGTCCTATCAGCTCAACCAGTTACCGGTCTTGTTTGCGTAGTAAATGGTTTTGGCGGAATACGGTCTTTGAGAGTAAGCTGCTATTAACAAATCGGGTCTGTCTGTAAGCAATTACCTTTCCTGCCTTCCGCGCCGGCCTCTCATGGTTGCCTGCTTTTAGGGCCTGCTTTAGAGCTAGCCACACCAAGCCTAGTTCTCTTGCCCGCTTCGCTTGTCGGGCTTAAAGCAGAACTGAGCTTCTCACTAAGAGAATCGTAAGCTTAATTTCATCAAACGAGACTCGGAAAGAGTGGCGTTAAAGAGGACTGGGGAGCCTCTCGAAGTCTCCGATCTCACAGATGGTTAGGCGTTCCTTCGCTTGTTCAGAAGCTTGGCTAGTTCTCCTTACTCGGACATTCTGTTCATCCGACCACCGCCCATGCTTCAAGTTTCGTTGTAACGAGATCTAGTTCTGGAGTTAGAGTTAACATCGATTGCTAAACTCCTTTTCGGAGAGCTCAGAAAATGCAGACTGAAAGTCCTACTGTCTTACTAAAAAAGAAAATTGCGTATAGCAAGAAGAATCATTCTATCAGACTAGTCTCTATCATTAAGCGTGAAAAGCCAGCGCCCAAAGGTACTTTTACGAAAGCCGGTCAACGTCTGGTAGAGTAGGGCTTACTGAAAAAAGGCCTAGTTTGCTAAGAAAGTGGATAGTCTTCCTATCGTAGTTGGACAGCTTATCGAAGGGGGGCTCTTTGGTGTCGACATCGCACATATAGCGTGTGTGCCGTGAGTGAGAGGTCCATTCACTCTCCTATCTTCATTCGAAATTATCGAAAATGATTAAGGGTTTTCTAATTGCATAAAGAAGTGGCTATCTCCTTGCTCGTGGAAAGTCTTGAAAGAAGAAAACAGCAGGCGAGCAATCGATATTTTCTTGGATTAGGGCGACTCCCTCGTCAAGGGGGAAAGAACAATTTCTCGTCCCAATAGCCATTTTCTTAAAGCGGGAGCTCAAACAATTAAACCCAACAAATAAAGACTCCCCGGGACGATTTCGATGTGCTCTTTCTTTATGAAAAATCTCTCCTCCCGTTAAGCACTCGGGTACAGGTAGACAGAGGAGTTAGAGGTTATGTAATTCGCAATTTTGAATTCCTTTTCTATCAGTACGATTCCCGTCCTTTGTCGGAAAGGGTGTCCACTCTTGCAACAGTCGTAATCGGTCTTTAAAGTATTCAGGACTCGGGCTATATGCCCTCTTTTCGATAGAGAAATTTGAAAGCTCTCAGCGCTAAACATGCGAGAAAATGCTCTCTTTTAAGGCCTAGGGTTCAATAAGATTGATTTTCTTTCCATCGAAGTCGTGTAACTAAAGAAAGCATGAATGTAGATAGCTAAAGTGAAGTGAGCAACAGGAGAGATATGGAATCGGGAGAGGATTGAAGCTCTTTCTAAGCTTTAGCTATCCGCATTGTCATCAGATACGGGGAGAAAATAAAGAGTTCCCCTTCCTATCCCAGCTATCAAAGAAAAGGGAAGCGCTGTAGCTTGCTATGGAAAAGCTTTAATTAAATAGTGAGCTGACTTCGATTTGATCGTGCTACCAAAGAGGTTACCTGAGTTCTCTTCCAAAGCTTAGGCTTGCTAAAGTTCCATCCTCTCGCTTTGCTCGAGCAACTCCGTACCTTCGCTTACATAAATAGTAAAATCAATCAGACTTTCAGGAAAAGGACAGACAGCAGCCTCCGCTCCTCTCCTGTTTCTTCATTCATTAGGGCGAGTGGCGTGAAGCTCCTCAAAGCACTTCGTACCTCGATGCGCTTAGCTCTTCTTTTTGATTTACCTTGCCTTCTACTTACCGCTTCCGGAAGTTCTTCCATCCATCCCTTCCCAACAGCGAACCGAAGCACCTAACCGTCAGTCTCAGTCTGAGCCCCCTGGATCAGTTAGTCATTCACATTCAGTAGTGGAGGAAGAACGCTTTTGGCACCGGACACATTGGTCAGCTGCTCTTCTCAGCGCACTAGAGTAGAAAGAAAGCAAGGTCACCAACTGAACCGCTATAAGCTCAGAGCTAAGCGAACCGAACGAACGGAGTCAGGCCCAACCACAGACTGAGTCCGGAGCAGCACTGTTGGCTTTATTCTATATGGTCTATGGGCAAGGCAAACCACCCGCTTGCACGCTGGGAAAAAGAATAATAGAATAAGGTTCACATCTTGAGTAGTGAAGTATAGTTGTGTGAGTCTAAGAACGTGACAGGTTTTCACTCATCCAGTCTATTGCCTTTCTTCTGATGACTGTGCTGACTCGGAGAGTCGGTCTATGAAATATGAAAAAGAAAAATCGTCTATAAGAGAGCTGGTTTTACCAGGCGAGTAATCAGATTTAGAGGGGTCTAAGGGTCCGTACTCTCCCAACGCCTCAGTCCGTTAGCCCCTCACTTCCCCTCCTCGTCGGGTAGGGCAATCTGTCACTTGCTTCCGCTTTCACATACCTTCTTTTCGGTTTCGGTTGGGCGAGAAAAACTCCTTTCTGTTGGTCAACAACCAACTACAATTCAATCGAATGAATTATTCAAGACTCTGGACAGAAAGAGAGTCTGGGGGGATTTCTTTTTGGATAAAAAATATGAAAGATTGCTGCAGCAATAGTCTTCTGAAGAAGAGCGAGTTCCCCACGATTGCTCGTTGTGATGCTTCTGACTCCTTATCAAGCCCGCTTGATCAATTTGAGATAATCCCATTGATGGATATGAAGATAGGTGACTTGTATTTCTCATTCACAAATCCCTCATTGTTTATGCTGCTCACTCTCAGTTTGGTCTTACTGCTGTTTCATTTTGTTACTAAAAATGGAGGAGGAAAGTCAGT
>Ga0209700_100156_pt1:7500-40000 | contig 106238 bp, 57 predicted proteins | sample SiratroredBW_FD_187528 | JGI IMG/M metagenome (GOLD analysis project Ga0209700, IMG submission 187528) | Root nodule microbial communities of legume samples collected from California, USA - Siratro red BW (SPAdes) (version 2) | ecosystem: Host-associated > Plants > Roots > Nodule...
GACCGACGAACTACGTGGGAAATATGAGTTGAGAGGATTTGATCTCTCTTCACTGCGCCTACCTATGCCCAATCACACTGGAATCTTCGCTTGGCCGCCTACCAATGATGTCTTTCACTTTCAGACAATTCCTCGCGCATCAAAAAACGGCTAGTAAAGCGACCAGGGACCCACAGCCCACTTCCCTTTCCCCCCAACCAACCACGAAAGATAAATCAGTCCCTGATGCGGGAAGAGTGACTTGCTTCGTAAGAAGCATTGAAACGGACTACGCAGACTGGAGAGCTTCAGTAGGGCAGACTCATATATACGACATAACGAGACAGATTCGATCCAGCCAAAAGCCTCCGCTTAATTGACTCTACACTATCGCCCCCGATTCTTTCATTTTCTTGATAAGGATAGGGGGCGTCGGGCAGAGCCAGATTAGCAGCTTCCTGCATAACAGGAAGAGCGGGTCGGGAAGCACCTTAGTCAAGATTGATAGCCGGTGGGGACACCTCTTGGAGACTCGAGCAAGACCTTCGCACATCAGCAGCAGGAAAGACAAGATCACATAATAAGAGAGAGTCATAATCTAGGGCAAGCATTTCATTTCAATATCGTCCCTTCGGTCCTTCTTTAGAGAAAGATTCTTTCTAGCACTGAGCTGCAGTCAGACAGTTGATCGGTCGGGCATCGCCCTTGTTGACAGAAAAGACAGAGAGTTTATAACACATAGTATAATATGCACTGATTTCCATGAATGAACTGCCTTGCCCCTAGCTAAGAACAAATAAGAGGAAAAACTCTTGCACGCTCTTTAACCAACCTCAACAGGGGAGAACTCAACTACCCTTGCAGACAACTAAGAGCAGATCAAGGACCATTGGTGTATAGGCCAGCCAAAGACCGATCTACTTCCCGATGGCGAATAGTTGGCCTTTTCTGCCTCCCTCAATGGACTGACCTAGTCGCCCTTCGGAGTATCCCGGATCGGCACTCAATATCATACCCAATGAAAACCTAACCTTCTATTACTACTCCTTTCTAGAGAGATAGGCAATAAAGAGAAATCGTTTGCCCTAATGATGACATCGGCTATTGGAGTGACGCCGAGGCAGAGGGAAAATGGATCTGTGCCTGAGTCAACTCATCCGGATTCTGAGCGTTCTTCGGACCATAGAAAAAACGAAACTATATTCTCGCGGAGCTTTAGTTTAGAGTTTAGCACCGCGGGCGGAGCATAAGGCTTCCAATCGCTCTCTGTCTATTCCCGTGACAGTGAGACGCACTTGTTTTTGTATGGATCTTACTAGCGAAAAGGCACTTTAAGTGTCTTCTTTCCAATTCTATTTCGGGAGGGAATTGAAAACATCTTTCACTTGAAATGCAATCATTCTTTTCGATCTATTTAGTCAAAGAAAGTCTCTCACGGATATCCTATTTGTAGATATGGGTCCGTAATTCTATTATTCTATTATAATAGGGTGGTAATAGTTCCTATATTTGCCTATCGAACAACAAGTCTGAATGTATCGTCGACTTGATACTACCAGCTTAGATACATGTACCGGATGAGGCGGAAACCCATACTAAAAAAAAGAAAGGAAGACCCATGCATCAATCAAGATCTCTATATATAATATAACATACCTCAGGTTGGATTCAACCACTTAGGATGATGATCTGCAAAACCAAACCCCATTTATGCTCTGCCAGTCTTCCCCTCTTCTAGCTATTCGCATGCGTCAATCAATCATCTTCGGCAAAATGACCAGATAAAGTATGCACCAAGGATCCATTAGATTAAACTAAGTGCATGATAGACCGATTCTGATATCCTTTGAATGTGACCACTGGTTATATTATGATTATGTAAATGGATCCGATCCATTAAGTCGGGCCTGTGGACAATGTTTTAATGGATCACCCCTGATGGGCAAAAGAAAAACATGAGCCCAATACGGTACCTCATAGGGCAATCATTGTACTTAGGGTCACTCTCCCATCTGTTATCTTCATTGTATCGATTCAGTCTGGTCGATCAGGAGAGCGAGTGCGAGAGAGATTGAAATAGCTATGCCCAACCTATCCATACGTGCTTGTTGAATCCATTGTATTCCGATAGCGCGGCAACTCGTGTTGTTTATTCCTTTATTCAGCATCCAGTAGGTCGCTGAATATGGGCATGCCCGAACGCAAGGCTATCCGAGAGACTGGTTCCCTCCCAAGCAAGGCTAGAATCAAAGGAGGAACTCCCGACTCAAATAGGTGTGATATCGAAGTGGACTCCATTGCCCAATCTCTTCTCTTATGCTATTATTTCGTCGAGTACTCAAAACAAGATGAACAAGCGAGAGGAAAGAACCTCACATAAGCAAGCAGTTCGGTCTACTCGCTTTTGGCTTGGACTTTGCGAATGGAACTTGCATTCTCGAAAAACAGGGCTTCTAACTTCGGAATGCTAGAGGAATGGTTGACCTAACGCATGAACCAACCGAGATTCTGCCTTCCGCTTTGAAAACATTGGGAAGGGGTCGGGCTTTCAGCTGATTCGAAAGGGATCGTCAAGCCAAGCAAAGATTCGATTGCCGGTCTTTAATGCAATAGGTCGGCAGGCAACCAAAGGAAAGATTCGACAGGGATTTGAGCTTGCTTTTCAGATTCTACAGGCAAGCGGGAAGGTCAAGTGGGTTTTGTTAGATACACAATGTCATGGATGGATTTGATAATGGAAGGGAAGGGCTTATGAACCGGGAAGTTACCCCTACATGTGGTAGGGGGCATCAACATAGCGATTGTCGGGTTTTTTCAATCTTCTGGAATAGATACAGGAATGAAATCTGAACATGAGCTAGTGCCGCCATACTCCTTGGAGGGACTCCTCTTTCGGTATAAATAATAAAAATGAATAAGACTTTTTCTTTTTGGTGGGAAGTCAAGTACCTGTAGAACGCTTCTTTATTTTATCGCCGGATTGTCACTTATGAGCAGCTTCTTTCTATTTTCAATTCACGGATCAGACTTGCAAGAGCAGATGAAATTTTAATGTGGGTGGTTGGCTCAAGAAAAGTGGAATACTAACGAGTGAGGGGAGGCTTTCTTTTGGGTTATCCCGAATGAAATGCTTGTTCACTTTTTTTCTGCCATTTTATTTCAGTATCAGAACTCGACTTCAAATGGAAACATTTATCTCAACTGGAAGGATTTTTTCTTTGTCTTTGTCAAGCAGGCACCATAACAGGACTGCAAAAGCACATCGGGCAGCTAGCAGCAGCAAAACAAAAGACGGTTGAATCTTGGTAGTTGTGGTCGTGACAGGCACTCGGGCTGACAGCCATCTGAGTGAGGTAGTCTATTTCGTTTAAGTAGCGGGTCTCCCCCATCTGGTACTTCTCGTTCTAGTCAACGAAGGAACAATCTTTCGAGGAATAACCTTTTATGTAGTTGGACTACCAGGATTATTCAATAGTAGTAGGTTCAGGATCATCCTCTATCTAATACTAATAAGAAAAGGGCTTCCCCTTATACCTTTAGACCTGACCAAGAGAAGTCACACCGGTAGCCCTCAGAAAGAAAGGTCCCTCGAGCTTTATTAGTAGTTACACGAGTGCTCATATCAATACCGAAACACATATGGAGTGCCTGGCCTGGACCACAAAGAAAGAGCACAAGCAGGACTCCCTGCACCCGCGGGATGACTTTGAATCCATACCGAAGAGAATGGACGACTTGAAAAGGTCTCCATAGACAAAGAGACGATCTACACCGAAACAGAGAAAAGACATTAGGAGCACTCATTCCTTGTACCCGGGGAACTGATTCATAAGGAAGGGGATCTACGGCCAATTTCACACCTTCCGAATGTGACAGCTAATCAAAAGAAACCAATTCGCTTTCAGAAACAGGATAAAGGATAGGGTCTTTCAGCTAAAGATCAATCTAGAAAGCAAAGGGTCAATATGTTAAGCATATCACAACATATGCCAATAACTTTCTTTCGGGAACATTCGACTCCACTAACAAAAAGCACCCCCCAAAAAGTGACACTCTATAGAGTACTCAAGGTCAATCAATAACGACCGGTGGGATCCCTTCTTCACATTATGTATGGGCTACTTATCTTCTGAGTTCCCATACTATATCTATATATAGTCAGGCAAAAGTCTTTTGCAGCCGAAGTCGGCTCGAGGAATTTCTTGAACCCGGGAAGTCAAGAATTGAAAGAAATGCCGGTTCAACAAATAAATTCAAGCAATCAAGACCAGCACCGTAATAGTTCTAGGAGATTAATCTTATCTCGACTCTTATAGTTTTCTAGTTCTAGGTAAATTGAAGCCTCGATAAGGAAAGCTAGCTCTGGAGCTAAGGCTAAGCTATTACAGAAATAAAGTCCAGAATCTCAGAACATAAGTCAAAGCAGTTTGTAAAGAAAAGGGTCGGTGCCATCTCTGCTGCGATAGAGGATGAAGAAGAATCCGTAGGCAACTGGTCGTTACTAGAAGATGATAAAGCTGCAGGCTGCTCTTTATTATTAGAAGAGCGAGGTGCAAGTGCTGGCTGCTAGAGGGCTGCGACCCTGATTCCCTTGATACTCTGACTCTCCCTGATGCACGGGAGACGCAGGAAAAACCACTGGTGAAGAAGATCCATAAGATGCTGATCCAATAGGCGCCTACTAAAAAAAGGGGGAGTTGAGTAACTCGTGCTCATGGAAGGTAACATGCCGGGACGGCGAAAACGAGATGATCGGTAGAGCACTTCAAACCTTCTGTGAACCTTGCTTCACGGTACACTCTTTCTACCTTTTGCCATCTCAAAAAAACCAATCCGTTTTTCTTCCATAAAAAGAAGACGGGATAGATAAGCTTATGTGATATTTCCCGCCTTCCTGCTAATCATGTTCTTACATAATCTTATGTTCCATATTCCATCTTTGGTCGAGTTGATCCTGCACCAAGCCAAGCCCTGGACTAGTTCTCGACAGATAGGATAGCCCGAGGGAGGATGGGAACTCCTTTCTTTGTTCCTTTGCACTTAATAATGCCCCTCCTTCTTTGGTCGGGGGCCCCCTATTAGATGTAGGGCCCTCTCCCTCTCCCGGTCGGGTCGACACCTTTCAAAGATCTTCCTGGATAGCAGTTAGAGGCCGGGGATAGCAATAGCAGTTCCAGAGGTATTCAATGAGATCATGGAACACATTCTCTATCGGTCCCCTTGGCCCTGGTACATCTTGTTCAGTAACGAAAGAAGAAGTCAAAAGTACCCCGTTTAAGCCAAAAGCAGAGGGCAGAAAAGTTCGTGGATTGATCGGGTTTCGTGTACTTATTTTCTTATCGAGATCGAAAATAATTTCATAAGAGAAGATGTTGTTAGCAGAGGAAAGGGGAAGAAAGAACAAGAAAGTACCTTTCTTTTCTTTGGTCCCATCACGGCGAGCGGGCAGCGCTCTTCGGTAGAGCTGAAAACCGATGAAGACAGATCGATATGATATAAAGGGGCTGGCAAGGCTGGCAGAAGAAGCGGAAAAGAGATAGAGTGATCCCATCTCGCAAAAGTCGAATTGCGTCATATAAGAATGATCGCTAAACCTTCGTCTGCTCGGGCGAACGATAAAAAGTCATCATTCCATCTCGGGAGATCCCCTACTGTACTCTTAGCCTTTCTTTGTACCGTACCGGGCTCGGTATCGATAGAGGCTGTACGAATGAGATGAAACAAAGCGGTGAGATGAAACCTGAGATGGAGATACCCTAGTTCAAAAGCGATTTTTTGCTCTTCTTCCTGTCGTCCCACTCTTTATATTATATTATAGGATTTACGTTAAAGAAAATAGTGACTTCGAACTTCGCTTCGACTTGGTATCTGAGCTATGACTAGCTCTTCTGCCGCTGTCGTGAGTTCGTCCGCCGTCAGCATTGGTTCAGAGCTCTTGGTCCTGGACGAGTTCGACCACGTATACATACCCCCACAAATCCTAGGTAAAATGTCCTGTCCACGTTTCCCAAGGAAGCAGAAGGACAAAAGTTAGAATCTTAATGTTGTACTTTCTCGAGCTTTCCACCGCTCCTGTCCGAGATGGGTCGCTTCGCTTGCAGAGAAGAGAGGAGATTGATTTTCCTAAAACCTATTATGGGGCACTCCCTACCCCAGAGACTCCTCTTGTTTGTGCTAACTTACCAAAAGGGATATGATGGATCGGCTTGCTCTTGCTTCTGCAGCTATTGGACCCTTTGAGGCTAAAACAAAAAAAGAAAGAGCATTACACCCAGACCAGACCAAATTGCTTTGTTTGGTACAACAAAAAGCCTTGCCTTATCATCGGAAGACGGATCCGTGTAAACTGACCCATCGGATATGAGTGAAGCGACCCATCGGACAAAGGAAGAAGGGGCGAACGATCCCTAATCTTTCTTCTCGATGAGTTCAGTTACCCGCCGAATAGTAGAGTATTGACACCGAACAAGCATCGGAAGGGCCAGATGGATAAAAAGGGGTTTAGAAAGATGTTGTTCTTTCGCTAACGTGCGCTCATCAGCAGAAGAAGCCCGGCCAGCTGCTGAGTCGTCGTACTTTTTTGCCTTGCCTGCCTAGGTTGATGAAACGGATTTAGGAGCGGATTCCAACGATGCCTCCTCCTGCTTCTTACGTTAATTATAAATAAATAGCCCAGTCCTGATGACTGCAGGTTATCCCTTCTGGGAAGAGTTACCTATCCCTATCAAAAGGGGTGGGTAGAGTCATCTAGCGAATCCTCTTTGTAAGAGGTGTTGCCAGAAGCGTATTCGGGACCCATCATTTTGATGAGTTCACGGATTCCCGTACTCACCCAAGGCACTAGCGCGAGACCCCGAACCCTTTTAAAACACGTTTTTTAGGAATCGACATCCCTATCTCTAGGTTCGGGGTCTTATCTCCGGCGAATTCGCAAAGCTATTTAGATTGATATCTGCTAATCCTAGTTATTAGAAAATTTTCTTTGACCGTGAATCAGCTATGACTGACTGGCAACAACAATCTATTCGATTCTAGTCTTTCTAGACTAATAGGTCAACAAATAAATCCTAGTCAGACTGATTTTTCTTTCAGCAAATTCCATATTAGATATTAGATTAGACAGCTGCAGAAACGGAATCATCCGTTGCAGCAGTAGACGAAGAAAGGGCAGAAGACGAAAATAATAGACAAAAGAGCTCTACACTCTCTCTTTGGTCCTTCAGTTCTTCAATCCTAGAATGGAGACTGTCGTTGAATAGATAGCGTCAGAGAAGAGATTAGAGAAGATGCTCTTTCTTTGTATACGAAATTCAATTGCTTTCTTGAAATCAATAATTGATAGACAGACTAGATAAGGAAGACCCGAACAAGGACCCACTGCTTTAAAGATAGATGGGAGGATAAGGTGCTGCGCCTTAGCTATTCCGTTTTCTTTCTGGCCCCTAAATCAGTGTCACTCGCCCTATCATCAATAAAATCAGGAGAGGGCTGGGCTTGAGACCCTTAAACGATAAGGTGCTTCTCTTACTTCTTTCGTTAGCGCAACGTGCGGAGCTGCTCGAGCGAAGAGGTTACTAGTAGCTGTTACAGTCCTGTCCATGAACTCGAACTCTGAACTCTATTTCACTTCGAAGGCTTTGGCCGGTCCTTGTTTACTATTTAGATTATATAACTTCATTTCCAGCAATCAAACCTTTCTTCCAAACTGGAGAGCTATAGCCAAAAAGCCGAGAAACAAGAGATCGGAAGAAGGGGAACAAAATCCTTTTTTGTTTAGCCAATAGGCCCGGCCAGGGAGATCTTTTCATCAGACGTTAGGGTAGGCTAAGACGGGTCTGGTACCTTGAAAGGAAAGAGGGGAATAGCATATTAGACCGAGCCAGAGTCTGCTGTTCCTGTCCGCGATATAGCAGTTCCAACCAAGGGAAGGGAGTGAAGTGACTAGTATTCCACTAGTCACTCTCTCCCAAAGACGTCACTATAAGACTTTGGCAAGCAGGGGGTGCCCCAACATCCCTCTTTATTGGGAAGAGCGTCTCCGCACGTTGCGATATCGATAGAACCGAATCAACAGTGAATGAAAGACCCCATCCACTAAGGCCGACTCGAAAGGGCTCGGAATGGAATGGACTAATAGCTGCTGGACAGGTTGACTTTAGAGGCTCTCAGGTTGGCTGAGACAGGAAAGGCAGTAGCGGGAAAGAAGGGGTGGTATCGGGAGTGGCCCTATCATCCTAATAAGTAAAGGGTTCCCAAAAGAAGTCCTCTAAGGATCTGGCACGAGAAAATAGAACTCAACTAAAGTGTTCGACAAGCGTGAGTTCCCCGTAAGCCAGTGCTTCTATTCTAGCTCCTCTCCCTGACTGTCTGTTACTGTCGAGCTACTACGCTCCTTCTATTCTAGGTGGGATTCCCTTTCTTCGGAATCCAGCGCTAACAGGAAAAACGCCCTTTCAGAAACGAAAGGGTGGAAGAGCCAATTCCGAGAGACAAACCACCCTTTTGAGCCCTATTTGTTTTGTTCTTTCAGGCCTGATGAATAAGACGAGTGATTCCCTTGTCCTTGACAAAAAAAGCACGAGTCTTTCAACTCTTAATAGAATAAGTTCTTTTTTCAATCTCATTTTCCCTTGGTTCAAATACACCCGTCCTGTGCCAAATCAATCTACTTTAGAGAAATAGCCCGGATCACCAATTGCTTGAGAGGAATCCCACATCCAATAATAAATAGACGGAGACTATATAGACTAGTGTAATAAAGAAGTAGAGATCCGTGTTTGCACGGGCTGAACTAATCTCGATTGCACAAGTAAGTAAAGTACCAGCGAACGCCGGGCTCGAACGAAGGTAGGCTCTGCCTCGGCTTATGCCGGTGCAGCTTTTGATGCTTCTTTTGAGCCAACTTTTGAGTCAATTCGAGCCTTGGCCAATCCTCACTCGACAGCCTAAAGGCATGGCCTAAATCGAAAGAAAATGGCGCTATCAAATCCGCATTAGCACAAATCCGATCTTTTTGGACTCGGACAATCGGGGTATCGTTACAGCTAAATCAATCTGATCCCTACCTAGAGGATGAAAAAGCTGTAACTTTATTATATATAGTGATAGTCCAACCAAGGTTTTCTTTCAATGGTATACTCGGCCCAAGAAATGCCTGAACTTCACCAAGTTTCTTCCTTCATCTTACAGCGTACCGATAGAGCGCGATTCCGCTGGGCCACTTCCCTCCGGGCTTTTTCCCTCTGGTTTTTCCCAGCAGGGCTAGTAGCACTACGATCTATCACTATCAACTCAATTCGGTACCTCGTTCGTAACAAGGAAGAAATGGAAGATCTTCTAGTCATATCTTACGCGGTTGTCCGCCCAAGCCAAGCTTTCTCGATCAATAGATATAGCTGTCAAATCCATTTCCCCTCTCCCCGATCCCTGTCTTTCGAATTCTCGTCAATTTTCGCATTGAGGGGCGCTTTTTTTTCGAAATATCATAAGAGAAGAAAGGTCCACGTTGGGAAGTAGTACGCCTGGTTCACCAGGTTGGTTCTACCACTGCAGGCCCCCTAAATAATAGTGGCAGGATAAAGGGCGTTAGAAAGGCTAACTCGCACTCGTTTTCTTGCTAGGCCAGACTTTCACTAAAGAATGAAATAAATAGAATATAGAATGAAGGACTTCACAGACGGATTCAACTGAACATTAGATTTTCTTAATCCCGTTCGGGCCCGTAGGAGAGAAGAAAGAGTAGGTGAAGAAGCGGGGTAGAGTAGTTGGTCAACTCGTCAGGCTCATGACCTGAATTTGGCAGGTTCGAATCCTGCCCCCGCCATGTCTTGATTTCTCCAAGTCTGAACTTGAACCCTAGTTTCCATCAAGCTAAGCACTAGACTCACTATACAGGAGAACCCCTAATGGAACTATTCCAGCTTCATTCAACTCAGATAAGCTAGTCTAATTCTCTCGGATCAATTCTCGATCCCAGCCGCATCTCATATAGAGAATAGATTCCCTTTAACACTATTGTGCCTAAATCAATACTTGATTGAAGGCCTTGCTTTGAATTGGACTTGGTCTACTAATCATCCATCCAGCTCGTATCTATGAAAGGGTAATGAGAAACCAACTCAGGTAAGAGAATCCAGTCCTAGGGGAATGCGCGGGGAAAGAGCGAAGCGAAGCCACTTTACCGACTGAAAGGTACATAGTTGCTTGACCGATAGCGAGAGGAACAGACTGACTAGCTCGGAGATAAACGTATTGGAATCGTCCAAATCATCTGCCTTGAGAAATGAAAGAGAGGTCCTAATACATTTCTTAAGAAATAAGTGAGCGTAGACCCTTTTCTTCTAGAAAGGGAGTTCTGCAACGAAGAAAGGAGAGGATTTGACAACTACGCTATTCAAGAGCAGGGAAGGACTAGCTTCCAGTAAAAGGTGCCGGATAGGTAGGGAACATTCCTTTCCTTGCATTGGGGGGAGAGGCCTATCTGCAGTTGTCGACTCTTCACTTCACAGCGTATCATATTACTAAAAAGCACTCAAATACGTTGTATGTCAGGGCGAGAGGGTATCAAGGAGACAACCACTGTTTACTAGCAAACATTGAAAGCAGAAACCCCAATGACTCTTTGAACTGAACGACGTAATAAAGGAACTAGCGGCCATCAAAACTGAACGAGATGAGGATCAAAGAAAATCGACCTAACTGTGATAAGCAAGGTGGTTCATTTTACCATAAATGCTGAAAGAGAACAGATGAAAGTTCGCCCAATGGAAGCGAGTGACTCAAGGTATGCCATCGCTCTTATCTCTTGACCTGAGACTAGATTGGGGGGAGTTCAGTGAGCGAGGAGAAGACTCGGTAGCTGTTAAAAGAATCAATTCAATCAGCTCCAGAGCTAGGAGTTCTATGTCTCGGTTGAGGAGAGTCCTGAATCTTAGTACCCTACTTATCCCAGCTCTAAAGGCCGCTACTGACTCGATAGCTCACAAGTTGAGTCGAGTGTGATTCTTCTTGTTCCGCTGTGAATGGTATCGTTATCGTATAAAGTGGTTATCCCAGCTTCCGTACCTTCTTCTTAGGATTCGGCTTTCACTAGACTCACTACTCTAAGTGAAGGAACCTGAGAGGAAGGGATGAATCCGATCTTGGAAGGCTTGAGGGAATAAGCGATGCCATCGATTTAGCTGTTGGAGTACGGGCATTAGTAGCATAACTAGAGCGAAGGCCATGGCATTAGATTAGGGGAATGTTCTTTTCACGAATCCTAAGAAGAAGCTGCAATTGGAATGCTTTCAATGGCCAGAAGGAGTGAAAGCCCCTGTTATATGATTGAAGGTTAGGAGTTTCATTGTTAGCAAGATCCCCAGCTATAGAATCTGTTGTCGTCAACGTACTTCTTTCTGTTTCTCCCGAGATGGGAATAATAGCGTTATCTAATAAAGGAAGAGCCTACTTTCGTACTCAAGGGTTGAGACTGTCCTTCTTATGAATAGGTAGTCTCAGTACGCTAAGGAAGCTTGGTCTGCTTAGGGCGTAAAGCAGAAGACTTTGCTCTAGCTCAAGCCTCCCCCGATAGGGATAGGTACGAAGTTGCTGTACCGATAGGTGCTGCTGGAGAAGGAAAGAAAGATTACCGGTTGATCAAGTAACTTCCTACCTCTACTTATAGAAAAGAAAAGCAGAGACAGACAAGAAGATGCTGATCTCTTTTATTACGCTATTTCAATTCAAGTGTCCAGTTGTTGTGCTTAGAATCGATTCTTTCTTCTTCATTCAATAGGGATCAAACTATCTCTGAAACTACCCGGTGACCGGCTTAGGCTTTGATTGAAGTTCCCAGCGTAAGTAAATAGAAAGGAGGAGATCCCACCACCCATTTCTGGGCGAGTTTTCCATCAAGCATTCAGGTACCACAACTGTCCTATTGATAAACAAGACAGCGGCGATACCGGTCGTGCCGACAGTCAGTACTCCACTACTCATTGGCGCCCTTTAGTTTAGATAGATAGGCCATCAGTCTGATGTCTAACGGTACATTGAGGTGTGTCATCCGGGGTAACCCCAGGAAAGACAAGACCTCTCCATGCTCGAGGTACGTGTAGTCGCTCGAGCGAAGTGAGAGGATTGAAGACGCTCGCCCGATAGGGTCTTTAGACTTAGAGCGATAGCGATAGGGAGAGAACTTCATGCCTTTCCTTCCTCGGCCTTAGGTATGAGTCACTCAGGCAAGGCCCATTTCAAATGAATTGGCAAGTAGCTATTAATAGATAGCCCTATTCTCAGGGTTTACATTTTTTAGAGGATATAGAGTGGAAGTCTTTCTCTATCCTACGCTATTCCCTGCGGTTGGAGTTGTAGTTGGAGAGTAGGTAATACGTTACAGATGAATCTCTATCCCTTTCTTCTGCCTTAGATTTCGAAGGCCTTGCTTCTGTCTGTAATTCCTTTAGTAGGTCGATACGCGCCAATAGGTAGGGTTAAGACGTCCATACGATCGAATGCAGTTCCTGTCAGTGAAAAAAGGGGGCTTGAAAGCGGAGTGGTTATAGGTATTCGATGGCGGTTTATTCCTTATCCTTTCTAGCCAGTGACATTCCTTCTACAACAAGCGATCCAGTTCCAGTCTATTCATTTCCAGTTGGAGTAGCTTCTCGCTTCTCGTGGCCCTTTCCTTTTCATGTGTAGCCTAGTCTCTGTGCGTGGATATCTTTGACTATGAAAAGAGCGCATTCGAGGCATGAATCCTCTTCAACTTCAAGGGGAAATATCCCGGTAAGGTATTGAGAAGGGATCGCCTTCTCTTACTGAACCACGGAATAGCGCGGGAAGTGCAGCTTTGCGTATAAGTACGTGGATGTTATCGGGCAGTCGGGTAGGGAGGATCTTACGTTGATACAGGCAACCGGCCGACAACGCCCCGCGCAAGGCGTTGGGCAACTTAGGGTTTACTTCAACATCTCGATCAGTTCTATACCGGGACTGACAATACACACCATTGAGATCACCCAGGATTTGAACCTGAGTACTTCCCTGATGAGAGTAGATTCCATCAGTTCTCCCCAAAAAAGAAAGAAGTATATTTAAGTATATATAAGGCACCCGATCGAACGTATTCTCGGGAGACCGCTTTAGAAAGGCTTTTGACAGGCTGCTAAAATAAATGCCTTTCTCGATGATTATGGAGTTGGAGATTCCTGTTCAATCGTTACCTCGTTTCATAGCCTATATCTCCGCTTTCACTGGTTTTCCTCTGCGCATCAAGCTGTTGGTCTTGCTGTGGCTAGCTTGTTTGGTGTATATGGCTAGTCAGTTTCTTATCTCGCCCACTGGTTTGTAACGACAGCGAAAGCTTAAGCTCTTTTATGGGGCATTGGGATTGCCCTTTCGCAAAAAGACCACTTAGAAAGAGCAGATGTTGCGCTCTGATATTACGTCCCATGCGAATCTATTAGATGAGAGCGAAAACCAAAAAGAACAGCATTCAATATCAATCAATTTCAAGTCGTAAATATATATCAATATAACTACAAGATGGAGGTCCTTTTTTTTGGCAGCAACTATTCCGTACCGACTAACAATGTCAAAAAAGACTAATACACAGCAGCCAGCTCATCAACGTAATTGAAAGAAAGGATTTCGGTTGAAAGTCTTATTTGTTCTGCTAAACAAACGAGCCTAAACGGGTTTCCGTCGGCGGAGGACAGCTAGGCAAGCTCTAGCGGGAGAAACAAGGGCGTGGTGTGGATGGGATGGAACCGAGACGCATTCGAGACAGGGTAAAACGAGGCCTGACAGGCCATAACCCAGATAGATCCAAGATTCTTACTCCGAAGCGAGATGAATGACTGGTTTGCTATGAGACCCATCGACCTTGGGAGTGAATAGAAAGAAAGGATTGTCGGTTAGATTCAAGGTATGCCAGTTGATTGATTCTACTCCACTTTCCAGATTGGCTTAGTGTTACATCTATCATTGGTGTCTCTTTTTTTATATTCTTATATAAGAGAAAGTCACTATAGTGAGTGGTCTGCCCCTGTAACTAACAATAAAATAAGAGAAGAAAGCTGTTAACGTAGGTCGGATCAACGCGGCGATAAATGCTATCCGACTTTCATGATCGAATCGATTCCACTTTTCACTTTGTCGAGATTGGCTTGGTCTTCAGTGTCAAAAAGTGAAGGTTCAAGTACAAGATCGAAAAGAATGCATTGCATGAACATTGAGATGCCCAAGAGAAAAAGAAGGAGGGAAAGCGTCGTTTAGTTAGGAACGAAGATAGTTGACCGGTATAGAGAGGGTTTTAGCGGGTAGAGGACCGATAGGGCAGAGAAGTCGTCTGGTTATCAAAATGATGTATAGAAAGAAGATTCGTCTTGCTGAGCGCGGTAAATGCTTTTGACTTTTCCTCAAGTTGTTCTCTATCCGCTAGCACGCAGACAATAATAGGACAAATATATGGCAAAGTGTGCAGCGAAGGTCAAGATACAATAGTGAGAACATTTTGAATAGTGCGTAGGTGGGCTCATTCCGAATTTCTGCATACCTTTCCTTTGTGCCGCCTTTTTTCCCATCCCATTCTTGACTTCTGTTGGTCAACAACCAACCACAACAAACAATCAAAACACTAGTCCTACTCCATCAGCTACAGGCTTTTCGGAGTGTCTGGAGGGAATTTGGATTTCTCATCACTATGTTTCCACTCCATTTTCATTACGAAGATGTATCACGTCAGGATCCGTTGCTCAAACTGAATCACGCCAACGTTATGGAAGTTCCTGGATCGTGTGAAATAAGAGTAGTACCAAAGGCACCCTATGATTTCATAATCAAAAATGGAAAATTGGCTATGGAGATTCCGCGCGGTCAGAAATTCATACAGACACAAAGGGGTTCGACAGGAAAGTCGTTTCGATCCAATCCATTCTTGGGGTCAAATAAAGAAAAAGGATATGTCAGTGACCTAGCACGACAAAGCACTCTCCGAGGGCATGGAATGTCTAATTTTTCGGTCAGAATCTCGACAGTAATGTCTCTGTTAGATTCTCCGGTCGAAATACGGGAAAACTCCATTCAATTCTCGATGGAAACGGAGTTTTGCGAATTCTCCCCGGAACTGGAAGATCATTTCGAGATCTTCGAACATATTCGAGGGTTCAATGTGACTATTGTCACTTCGGCCAACACACAAGATGAGACTTTACCACCGTGGAGCGGCTTTTTGCAAAAAGATGAGGGAGAAACTCAGTAAGAGATGTCGGAGAAGCGAAATCTACGAGATAACAAACGCAGATTGCTCGCGGCTCAATATGAATTGAGACGAAAGCTTTATAAAGCCTTTTGTAAAGATTCCGATCTTCCTAGTGATATGCGGGACAAACTTCGTTATAAGTTGTCCAAGTTGCCAAGAAATAGTTCCTTTGCACGAGTCAGAAACCGATGTATTTCCACGGGTCGCCCTCGTTCCGTATATGAGTTCTTTCGAATTTCTCGTATCGTTTTTCGTGGATTAGCATCTCGAGGTCCTTTGATGGGCATAAAGAAATCGTCTTGGTAGCAACCGCCAAACCAATAGAACAAGGGTTAGCTCTGCAGCTGGTCCACAAGCAAGGTAAGTAGGTCCATTACCGGCCGGCTCCGGACCGAAAAGACCTAACGGAGTAATCCCTTATCTCGGATCGGAGATGCTATGCTAACGGGGCTGGAATCGAAGTGGGGGACCTATCTACCGCCTGTGTCTATCTCCTGTCAAGTATGCTCCCCAGACATAGACTACGTACAGGGTAGTACTCTTTTATATAATATCACCGCGTGAACATAACATTAAGTTACGAATGTAACTCCCGAGGGATCGACCACTATTCTAAATTCAGGCGGAGAACTGTTGTTCATTGGAGCGCCGGAGTGCGGAGGTTGTTCCCATCATGGAAGTCAGAGTGTGGGACTGAGCCTTCCGAGAAAAAAAAGTGCTTAGTTTCGTTGGAAAAACCAACGCAAATCAATATCATATTTACTTTATCTCGCCCAACTTCTAAGGATAGATAGAAAAGGTTGGAGAGAGTTACTTTCTTAAAATCTCTCCTTTCTAAAGCTGCGCAAGGCGGCCCCACCCCTCTTTTCCCCCCTTTCATGAAAGACCCTCGCCCGCCCCGCTTCCTATTCATTTTTGGGTCGGGACCCGAGGGCCTTTTTTTCTCAAGAGGTGATTTCGAGAATCAACCAACCGACAAATCCGTAGCCCAGGTGACTCACAGCCTCCCTCTCGCCCAAAGAAAATGGGATGAATTAAAAAAAAAGAAGCTTTTTGATTGATTCAGGGCGCAGCGAAACCAAATTCTTTCAAGGCAAAAGGGGGGCTTACTTACAATAATGGATTCTTTTTTTAAGTAGGGCCCCAGAACGAAAAAAAGGTGGGGGAACCAGAGTTGTCACGATAGGAAAGATCAAAAAATGACTATAAGGAACCAACGATTCTCTCTTCTTAAAGAACCTATATCCTCCACACTTAATCAACATTTGATAGATTATCCAACCCCGAGCAATCTTAGTTATTGGTGGGGCTTCGGTTCGTTAGCTGGTATTTGTTTAGTCATTCAGATAGTGACTGGCGTTTTTTTAGCTATGCATTACACACCTCATGTGGATCTAGCTTTCAACAGCGTAGAACACGTTATGAGAGATGTTGAAGGGGGCTGGTTGCTCCGTTATATGCATGCTAATGGGGCAAGTATGTTTCTCATTGTGGTTCACCTTCATATTTTTCGTGGTCTATATCATGCGAGTTATAGCAGTCCTAGGGAATTTGTTCGGTGTCTCGGGGTTGTAATCTTCCTATTAATGATTGTGACAGCTTTTACAGGATACGTACTACCTTGGGGTCAGATGAGCTTTTGGGGAGCTACAGTAATTACAAGCTTAGCTAGCGCCATACCTGTAGTAGGAGATACCATAGTGACTTGGCTTTGGGGTGGTTTCTCCGTGGACAATGCCACCTTAAATCGTTTTTTTAGTCTTCATCATTTACTCCCCTTTCTTTTAGTAGGCGCCAGTCTTCTTCATCTGGCCGCATTGCATCAATATGGATCAAATAATCCATTGGGTGTACATTCAGAGATGGATCAAATTTCTTTTTACCCTTATTTTTATGTAAAGGATCTAGTAGGTTGGGTAGCTTTTGCTATCTTTTTTTCCATTTGGATTTTTTATGCTCCTAATGTTTTGGGCCATCCCGACAATTATATACCTGCTAATCCGATGCCCACCCCGCCTCATATTGTGCCGGAATGGTATTTCCTACCGATCCATGCCATTCTTCGTAGTATACCTGACAAATCGGGAGGTGTAGCCGCAATAGCACCAGTTTTTATATGTCTGTTGGCTTTACCTTTTTTTAAAAGTATGTACGTGCGTAGTTCAAGTTTTCGCCCTATTCACCAAGGAATATTTTGGTTGCTTTTGGCGGATCGCTTACTACTAGGTTGGATCGGATGTCAACCTGTGGAGGCACCCTTTGTTACTATTGGACAAATTCCTCCTTTTGTTTTCTTCTTGTTCTTTGCCATAACGCCCATTCCGGGACGAGTTGGAAGAGGAATTCCTAATTCTTACACTACGGATGAGACTGAGATGTGAAAAATTCTGACACCAATCATTTACGTATTACACCAAGAATTCATTGACAAGCGCATTCGTTTTATAGTTGGCTATGTTGATATAGCTTAGAAAAGGGAAAAGAGAGTGACAGAACTGAAAAAATGACCTAAACACCCTTAAGAATCCATAGGGACGTGAGTCCCCTCTCCATGAAACAATACAATCCGTTTGCCTGTCTTGGTTGATTTCGCATATCTCTTGTTCTTGGGCAAGCTGCTCTTGCTCAAGTGGAATCAGTTGCAGTTGGCATATATCAATATAAAAAATAAGTAGAAGATCCTGTCTTCTTTCTTGCTTTAAGAAAAATGCATTTCAAATGGCCAGATGTGCTTCCTACCTGCGCCTCGATATGCTTACTAATAGGGCGTTCCCTTCTCCTTCCATAAGAAATGGAATGTTAGCGGTCATGTAACGCTCACGTAACGACCTCCTCACTCTCTCTTGCCGGCTTAGCCGGGGAGAGTAGATAGTCGAAAAAGAAAGGACAAAAAAATCGAAAGAAAAAAATCCCCTTTTCATTTCTTTCTCAATTCAACATTGCCTGGATTTTTCCCAACCCACCCTAAGGAACAGCCTCCCTTTATCTACGGGCTATGGCTCACGAAATGGTTCTCCGAATTGAAAGTGGATGCTCTGGATCTCGAAATGGAAGGTATGCTGCTATACGAACTGTAAGAGATGCTAGGCAAGGTGGCGCCTATATAAATGGATGACGAGAACTGGCTCTCTATCTAAGCAAGATGGTAGTAGGTGGGAAGCTTCTGGCTCTAGCTTACTCTGCTACAACTACTGTGACTTCCACTGCCGCTACTTGCTTTGCTACTTTAGGTAGTGCAGCTGTAGGCTCTACTACCTTGGCTGCTAGAGGATTTGGAACTAGGCCTTATGCTGCTGGTGGAGGTAGTGGTGGGGAAGCTGGTTCTAGATCTACTTTTGCTGAATCGACAGAATCTACTGCTCGGTCGACTGACTCAACCATGTCTTTCTTCATTGACTGCTTTCATCAACAGAATCGCCGGAATCAACCGGCTCTACTGAAGCAACTACTCACTCTGGATCTGCTACTGGAAGATATGAATATAGGCATAGGTCAAGGTATGGTCAAAGGCAATCGCAGTGGTTGTTTCACCCAGAGCCGGAGTAGATTCACTCATAGCAGATACATTGGTTATTGATATGGATGAGACTGATCCGCTACACCATCACTACACTATAGATAGGTCGGCAGCGGGAACACTGGTAGAACCCATCAGGCAACAACGGAAGGGAGCCTCTAACTTGCCTGACCAAAGGAGAAGAGGAGTAGTCGAAAAGGAAGGAGTACGATCATCATCTTATGGAACGGGATTCGCTTTATTAGCGGAAATTTAGGAATGCCCTGCGATCAGCCTCAAGGCTAGGTTCAGGTCCGGCTACTACCGCATGGCCATGAGAGATGCGATTCTGGATTTTGGATACCTTAGTGAATGAGGGGCGGATGCGCTTCTCTCTTATGGATGAAGGCAGGGATCACCACAACCTGGAGCTTTATAAGGGGGTTCTATAAGGTTCACGCCCCGTCTAAGGCTCGACCGAGCTGTACAAAACAACGAACGCTATGAATGCATGGGGAAAGGCAAGACCCAACCCCAACACGAACAAAATACCCCAATACAATCACTAACTCTATAGGATAAAAAAGGGCTTCTCTCTGTTTTATTTTCTTTTGGGAGGGGAGATCACATTCTATCCTAGGGCTAGGATAATATCCTATCTTCGGATAAAATCAATCTTCCTTTACTTTCCTTTAGCTAGGTAACACCTAACCTGAGGCCTGTCTCTATCTATATATGAGTTGTGAACGCCCGACGATTTGATGATAGAGTGATCTATAATTGTATGGCCAGGTAAAAAGCTAATCGAAAGTCTTTTATCCTACCCTATATCAGTTTCATTCTCACATAGGTGTAAAGAGAAAAAGTAGTAGCTATTCTAGATAGCTAAAAGTCTATATAGGGTGAAAAAAGAAAAGAAAGGGAAAATATGATTGAATTAATCTATATATATATGAAAATGAATTTGTATCATATATTTATTAAACTTACTACGAATCAACCTGAATTTAGGGAACAACCTACTTATCATATTAATAATTTTTTAGGTATTAAACCTGCATGGTATATTTTAAATGGTAGCGATTTTGTTATATTATATTATTATACTTATCTAGTTCTAAATGAGCTTCAAACACTTATGAGATCAGCACCCCCTGATGCTAATTATATAAAAAATGGAAGATCAACTTGAAGGAACTAGTGCTTCAGTTACCTATACATTCTCTAAATGGATACCTTTTAGATATATCTATAAATATAGGATACCCGTCTTATAAATTCCTAAGATAAGAGGACTTTCAGATATCTTACAAAATTATACCCCTATAAGGATAAGGATAAAGAGCTTTAATCTAAGGTATGCTATTCACTACTCGTATTACGTAGATATTCGCTTTGTGATTTTTCTTTGTATATTCTTTGGTTATTCTATATGGGCGTGCATAGCCCCTTACCCTCTTTTAAAGAATCCTACTAAGGCATTGAGTGCTCCTGATATTCAAATCATTGTTCATTCTATCAGAGATACTTATTTAAACCATGTTTGTTACCACCACTCAAATATTCTTAGCCCATGTGACTGTGGGGAGCCTATCAATAAGACTGTTAGAGCTCTCTTTCCCCTATCATCCTTTGACCCACTACATATTAATAATGTAGAAGTTCAAAAAAACACTTCTATTATGGTAGCAACCATTATTCTAACTATAGCTCTTATGGAGTCTGTTTCTAAACACGGGGTATATTTGCCATTCTATGAATAAAAAAAGATCTTATTCTTATTATTTGTTGTTTTATCCTTTCAATTTATCTTACCAAGCAAGGGATTCACTCCAACAGAAGAAAACCCTGATATCGAATCTGAATTGAGCACTCGTATTTCGCTACCTTTCTCCGATCGACTAAGAAGATTCACTGATAGCGTCTGCTAGAGATGCTTTACCTAACAATGACTTTCAAGTGGGAATGAAAGTCGATATAGGGCTAAAAAGCCACATTTTTCGATCCTTCAGGCCGTAATCACCCGATTGAAGAGGATCCAGCGGGAGGTCAATAGAAATTCTTTGTGGAAGAAAGGTAGCTAGATGTCTACTATTTATTCATACTTTAGAAATGAAGGACTCTCTCTATCCTGAGTTACTCAACCAGACCCGGACCTTACTCATACTTACTTCCCGGTACTCAATTCCGCTATTTCTCAACCGGACTCGAAGACAGTGGTCTAACCATTTCAAAGTGTGCTAGTACTCGAGGAATGGCAGAAGATTACAAAGACTCGAAAACAGAAAGGGCATTGGCATCGGGGCTAGAAAGCAAGTAGGTAGGAACGCAAGCATGAAAGGAAAGCTAGAGATAGCCCTTTTCTAAAGTATATATAACCATTCTAATCTAAAGGCTTATACTCAAACGGACTCTAAAACCATAAGGCATGGGGTTCGCTTTCAAGTGAAATTCATGAGCTTGTTAACGGTACCTGGGCACCTCTTGCTAGCTGTTCTACCGCCATCAAAGATGGCCTGTAGCTTGATTTCGAACAGAGAACTTCTGTCTATTAAAGGATAGACGAGCACACGTACGCGAAAGAAAGCCAAGGAAAGAGCGGCAAAAGCTTTTTCTCTTTTTTAAAAGAAGTAGATGCCATGAGGATGCCCAATGGAGAATTAGATGTCAGCTGGGGGATTCAAGCTCTATACCTTACCTCTCCAAAAGGGCAAACAAAAAGGCCTATAATCAACGCAAAGGGGAGCTCTAAGGATAGGATACAGGCAGGGATAGAAAGATAAGAAAGAAAGGCAAAGGCCAAGGTTCATTAGCTCCATAGCAGCCAAGTGGTAGGTTTTTTTCGGATTTAGGCTACTTAAATAAGAAAAAGAAGGAATGAATTGATTTTGTGATTCCTTCTTTCCGCTCTTCGCTTAGCTACACCGGCTTACAGATGCCCATATCCTTCATTGATCTAGGAGTTCATACGAATAATGGCTAGCGGGATTCCGCATTCAATCGGAGTTGCCTTAGTTGGTTTCCGGCACTAAAGACTCTAAATAGTAGTTTATGCCGCTTCAAGAAGCATTCTAATCCCTTCTTTAACTTACAGGGCAATCAAGGAATAGAAGCTACCATCCTAGGGATAGGATATATTATATATCTCTACCTAGCTCCTTGTCTAGCAGCCAAGAACAAGAGAGCTACTTAACTCAGGTTTAAGAATGATTTAGAGTCAGATGAGAAAACCGGAGAGAGCCTCAATAAGTTAATAGGCCATTTATTACTTGACTCTTAGAACCTTTGTTTTGGGATCCACTTCCAGGACAGGAAAGGGCGATCCATCTATTTACTTTACCCTAGTTCACGAGAAAGAGTCGGATAGACCCCTTTTTTTTACACCGAGAAGAAATCAATAGAATCGTCTGATACTAGATGAAGAGGTACCCCGGAAGGGATAGAGGAGGGACAGGCCTGCCATTAGAAGAAACCAAAGGCAATTAGTTCATCTTTGAATAGGTAGCCCGGTTAACCAGACAACCTGGAGGGACTTCCTGCCATACAGGAAAGGAAAGACCTGGGGCCTGTACTCCGGAACTCCGCTTATATCGAAGGGGAGCAGCTTTTTATGCGACACTACTCTGGCGAAGAGTGAACCGCTTCCTACGCATTTCTGTCGGTCAAAAGACCAGATCCCATTACCTATTTCCACATCTCCGGTACCGGTCTAATTCACCTCGCAACGAAGGGCGCACTTATCTTAGAATAATGAAAGGATTCCCTCGTATTTAGTACTTCTATGATATCGGTTAAACTACGCCCACTTCTGGCTCATCAACTGGGGCAGATCACTCATCTTCGGTTTTTCTTCTTCCCTATCAACCCGCATAGGAAACTACGTCAATCAGAGGTTGTTAGCCCCTGTCCATGATAGGTTGATGGCGGTTCTTCGCCATGGATGGCACCTTCGAACCGCAGAGAAGTAGTGCTATGAGGGCATCTTTCGTCTCATCGAGTCAATACCCTTTACGCTACTCTCCAGGTTGGATTGATGTAATTGAGCTTAACCGGGCTTCTTCTTTTTCTTAGCTTTGTATTCTTTTTTCTTCCTCTTATTATTGAGTCTTCTTATTATATAGTCTTAGTTTCTTTTCTCTGAGTTTGGTTGTAGATAGCTTGGGTTCATCTGCAGGATGTGTGGAGAGGGCCTCAACTGGATCATCTTTTGAAGACGGACTCTGATCTTTCTTTATTGGAAGCTTAACTAGAGTATCATGTTGAAGTGATTCATATTCTTTTAATTGAGATTCCAGTAACTTAATCTGATCATCTTTTGACTGAATTAGATTCTCTTGATTCTGAATCTTATATTCTTGTAGCATAATCCTATTTTCTAGATTAGATAAGTCTTTCACATTCAATGGTATTGTGATAACCCTCTTATTCTTATCATCTCTAACTGGTGTCCTCTTGGTACCCGTATCGATAGAAAGTTTAACTTCTTTTTTACTTTTCATTATGATAAGATTCTTCCAATCTATGTTGAAGTGTGATTCCACAGTTCTCTTCATTTTATTGAATTCATTTTGCTTCTCTGGATTGAAAATGTATTCGTATTGTAAGTCAAACCATTCTTTATCGACTAATTTTTTGGCAAGACCCTTATGCTTGATAATATCATCGTTTGGAAGCTCAAGTAAATCACTCTTTGGTGCTAAGAAGGTACCTTTCTTAACATTGTATTCTAACTTAGATTTACCTAATTCTGAAGATATCTCTTATTCAGGAAGAGGATTTTTAAGAACTACGGAGTCCGTATCTGTGTAGTAACAATCTTCTCTAGATATAGATTTATACATGTGAATACGCGAACAAGCTGTGATCGCAGCTGCTAGTTGTACAGCGGATAACCTTGGAGGAGCCCAGTCGGTGGCATCATCTCTCTTATTTCAGTAAGATAGAATATAGTATTTATCGCTAAGCTTATTAGCTATGTTGAAATCTTTATTCTTAATCAGATAGTTATACTTATTTTCCTCGCAGATGGTAGTGATTGTGCTTTCAGGTTGAATACAAAATCTACCGTATAGTGAATTCAACAGGATCTTGTAAATATAGGATAAAGCTTCATTTCCTCTTTTCTTAGCTTCTTGTCTGCTTTTAAATATATCGGAAACATAGTCCTCAAAAGGACTCTTCATCTTCTCAAAGAAGTAGCCTGAGAGAGGAATGATCTGATAGCCTATTTCTTTCTTGCGCATACTTGAATTCTTCACTATAATACACACCAATGAATTCACCGGTAGGGAAGACTAGAGTTTTCGTCGCTGGATTAAGACGACTTAGCTACTTGTCTGAAAGCGGAAAAGGAAGGTGACTAAATTCGGTAAAGCTAGATAGCAACCGAAAGAGGCACATCAAAAGATCTTTTCTTTCGTTTCACATTGATCCACAATCTTTTCTCTGGTTAACCAATCAGGAAGAAGCAGCTCCTACCCGCTCAAGTGAGGCGAGAATAGCCTCGTCCCCCTTGGGTCATTCTTTTTTGTATTCTTTCACTCAACCTTGTGAATGCCGCATTGGAAAGCCCCTCTTGAAAGCTATCGATCACTGACGAGAAAAGGGAATGAAATCACTTGCTGAACAGCTTGTAACTTTAGAAGCTATAGCCGATGACCCTAGCTTCCATCACATCAACCATAAGAAAGAAGAAGAGTATCGGAAAAAGACGCTTACCTATTTATTGGATAGCCTTAGCTGGCCGTGCCCCCGATAAGATCTTGTCTAGCTTCTTTCGTAGTAGATCAAGCTGTATAAGTAAGTAGTTATAAAGACTGAAGTCTATTGGTTTGGAATTCAATGAAAGAAAAAAGGCTACCTTAGCCCGACGGAACCGCGCCCTTCTTTTCTTTCATGACATTCGCCTCAAAACCTGCTTCCCCCATTTACTCTTGGTCGAGCGTATGAGCCTTAATACCACGAAATCCCTTTGTTAATCGGTTTGCTTAAGTCGTCTTGAGATCATGAAAAAGAAGTCAGTAATAGGCGCCTTATCACGGTGCTCCACTAGAGTGGTAGCCAAACCAATGGCTAAATCTTCTTCTTCTTCAAAGTAAAGGTAGTCGAAGACTTCTGGGTCTTTGAAAGGAGGTCACTTCAAGGGCACATGACCCAAGGGTCAAATCCAGTTTACAAGTTCAGTTATTCTATAAAGATATTTCACTGAAAGTGGTTAGAATAGAAGGTCGGATATAAGCTGAGGTATAGCCATTTAGGTCTGGGGGAATGCCTTCTCACGTAGGAAGTTCCAATAAAGCAGGCCATCTCTATCTCTCTCGAAAGCTTAAAGTACCTGAGGGAAAGAACTTTCAAATCAAGTTCTTCCTTGTGGAAATACAACACCACAACCAAAAAGGGTAGTCGCTTATGATGGTACGATCTGGTACCGGGGATCCTAGTGCGTAGCCGGTAAGGAAGTCTTTATTAAGTTCGCAGTGAAAATCTGACTTGTGCCAGCAGTTCCCTTTCGTTTAGTTGGTGAAAGCTAAGGTGGAAGTTGGTGGGCGTATAAGTAGAAGTTAAATCAAAATCATCATCTGCCCACATCTTAATCAACAGACTAAGCAGCAGGGAAGGAGGCGAAAGAAAGGCTTCGGCATCAGGAAAGGAATTCGATGATTCTTAAGCCTTGGCATAAGAAGAAGAAAGAAAGGGTAGGCTGAACAATCCGAGCATGCAACATCAGATAGGTAGGCCCACTCATCTTAATTAGGAAAAAGTGCTCACGGCTCTCCTCTCGTACAGCTGGTACATGTCCTTTCCTTTCTGGGAGGCCTAATTGCTTGCTGAAATAAAGTAATTCAACTTGTGGCCCGGGGCCAAAACCCTTCCACAGATAAGATAAATGGGCTACTAAAGGCGTAAAGGCTCTACTTATTGAAGTTCAGCTTTCGCGTAGCATGGTGGGTGGGCGAAGGTCTCTTCTCTCTTCAAGTCTTAAAGGTAGTTGTTCAGATTGTTCAATTTCACCTTAGCTCCAAGCCAAGCCGTCTTATCTAGAAAGCCAATAGCAAGACGCTAGCAAGCCCACCTCTAATCCAGCAAGCATGTGAAGGTGGGAATAGATTCAAGCGATCGGGCGGCGGCGAATGCTCGGCTTGGTGCTGAGTTCTGACCGGTGCCTGCTCGGCTGCATGGCATTGACCCTGTTGGGGGCCTTACTATACTCCTGAATTAAGGGGGGAAGTCAAAGGAAGATAGATCAGATGATCTTTCAGCGGTCCCCGGCCGTCAGTATCATGTCCCCGCGTCTCAGCATCTAGAAGAGCTAGGCATCAGTTTGAGTTCGAGATCGAGACCCAGAAGTAGAGATAGAGGCAAAGGTTGCAGCAGAAGATTGGACTGCCGAGAAGGACAAAAACAAGATCTCTTAGGTGGAAGTTACTGACGATCGGGCTTCAAGCAGCTAAAGCACCTGAACTCCTGAGCTTGCTTGGGTGAGTGGTGGGATGATAAATGGACTGGTCGACCCTCTCCAAATTTTCCTGTGAATAAAGCCCTTCTTTAAAGAGCCATTTCGGTAGGTTTTCAATTGAGTCATTAGAGGAAAGGAATAGCAGACCGTGGAAAGCAAGCTACTCTCTCTAAACTAAATGGAAAAAGAGCTTATCTTATAGCAGCTCTCTCAGGGAAGCTTCCTTCGGGATTAACTGGGTAGAGGTGAATCAGCTTTCTTTCCTTAGGAGGACGTTTTTATTGATTTTGATTGAGGCTGCCTTCACACAACCGGCACAGGGTATTCATAGCTGCTGGTCTCGACCGGTTCACTAGAATGGTTGGAGCAACTGGAGCTCCTACTATCCCTAGAAGCTGATGTTGGTTGTTGGCTAGGCTCAACTTGAACCACCGGGCTTACCCATTTTTAGATCATGCCTCCGTAGTTTTTGGTATTGAAGCCTTCCATTTCTCTGCGACTTCTGGAACGGATGGGGCTTTTCCCTCTCCAACTGGACTAGAATAAAGGAAGGTCGGCCCGGCCTGTGATCGTAGTCCGATAGCTATTCCTGCCCCAACTTAACCAATGGGGTCCGGTAGTCAGGGGTAAGAATGAACAGAAGGCGACTAACCAATCTATCTTTGAAACCAGATGCCCGGAGATGTTTGATTCGTAGGGCTAGGAGATCGGTGAAGAGGGCCGGACAACCAAGCAAAAAGTTCTTCCATTACGGCTACTCTTCAATTTTGCACTACCACCTTATCCATCCATTACTGGAGACGAAAGCAGCTATCCCTAATGCCTTGCCCCTCTCCCTCCAGTCGGGAGCTAAACCCGGGGAGTGAGAAGAGAAGGAAGGGAAGAATCGGCTAGGAAAAAAGAAGATTGAATCGTGTTAATGCTAAAAACTCTAATACCCGGTATTCTCCGACATTTATAATATCTTATACTTGGTTCGAATCCAATTCCTGGTAAGGAAGGCAAAGATTATAAAGAAATTCCTGGATGATGAACAAGATGCACTGCAGCAGCAATAGCAAGTCACTTTGGAACGACCCGGCATCGAGGTCTCGACGAGCCTTCTCTACTCCCCAACCGCACCACCTGGGGAAACCAAGCGAAAGAAGACAAGATCGAATCTCCACTGTCTTGTGCTCGTCTCGGTGAATGGACACAAAAGAGATATTTCATATTATCATGAGAAAGCATTCAGAATCGGCATGAGCAAAAGCCCCCGTAAAAGCTTCAACAGGAAAAGCAGTTCAGCAAGACAATGGAAGCAAAATAAAAAAAAAAAGATCCCCTTATGTTATGTTTTTCCGTCTTCTTCTCTGCCGAAAGGAAAGACAAAGGCGAGGGAGTCCTCGAACGGGGAAACCCACGATTGAGAGGTCAGATCACACCATCCTCATTGATCCAACTCGGGTTGGTATGCTCACAAAGAGAGACCCTACCACATGTGTTTCAGTTTGAGAGCCACCCTGTTTTCTCGATGTCTTCTTCTCTTTCGGGTGGGAGGCATTCTTCAATAGCTTTCATTACTGAGGGGCCCAATCCTAAGAATAAGAGTATCAAAAGACTCGATCTATCCGACCTTACCATAGTCTCCCTCGAGGCGCGGTCAACCTAGCAGGTGTCATACCTTCAAAAGAGATGGCTCAGACAGATTAGCTATAATGCGCAGTTAGATACTTCGATGGCTCTCGAACTAGCTGTGTTAAGCATATAGCTAGCCTTCTATTACCTTATTTCTCCAAATTGATGAATCCATAATTGTTGCCATTAAGTCTCTGATTAGCGATAGGGGCCGTCATCCAACATGCTTCTATCTAAGTGATTTCATACCTTATTCCCTCCGCCACCCTCACCCTTCTAAGCTCCTTTGCCCTATGCCTTTAGTTAGTCTGCTTTGAATGATCATTTCACTCTTCGAAGGTGAGCGAAGTACTTCGAGGGATTAGATGGAAGGAACCTCTGCTAAGAATGGAATACAATTATTTGTGTCCTTATTTAGCTTTCAAGTGGGAGAGGACTTCCATAGAGTGAGCCCTTCGATCGCGGTGCTCATCTTACCACCCTAACTACTAGCGCAGTCCAACTTATCCCTGCTAACCCACAACTAAAGCACCATGACTCTTTGATTCCGAAATGCGGCCGAGGGCATCGGAAAGGACACATCACACGCCCTAACTCCACGAAGGGATGGATGGAATAGACAGGCACAAACCGTTGACCCTAATCTTACCAAGATATACAGGTATTCAATCCAGAATGGGCACAGAAACTGTTCAGGAAGTGAATAAAGCAGAAAGATACACATTAGTATTGGACTTAACCCCAGAGGAGAAAGAAGAACCTCCGCTTGTCCTAGAGCTAGCCTCAGAGTCAGAAGTTTATGTTAACCATACCACTAGGACAGGAAGGGTCTATCAACCGCCTCATTTGCAAGGCTAAGAAGAGCAAGAATCTATTATGCCTTTCGCTCAGTTATGAGCCAACAGGAATTTGACTGGATTGAGACTCGCGGTGCTTACACCTCTAAAGTCAGCCTCGCTCAACAATTCCTCGAGACCAAAGCAAAAGTTCTCTTTCGATCCCAAGGAGTTCATTACCTATTATTGTTGGCTATTCCAATGCCAATGCCAATGATAGAGAGATGAGGGGAATATACTGACCGAGAAGAGAGAGTCAGACCCTAAATGCTTACGGGACAGAGAGGACGCTAGTGAGATGCGCAGGTGTATGAGCTCTGAGATGTGTAGGTAGAAAGAGAAGAAGCCGTTCCAACTGGTCCTATCATCCTAGGGTAGTAGTCAATCCGATGTAGCTAATCCGACCGGCATTAGTAGACGAGTACAAATGAATATAGTAGCCCTATACAATAGACGGTAGTTCCATTAGAAATTATATGTAAAAAGTAACCTACCGGTTACAAAGGCCTATTCATTTACAAAGTCAACATCGGAGAGTCTTCTTAACAGCTGTACTAATGCCGTTCGCCTTGACTTTAGTCATGTAGAGCATTTTATTTTGGCATAGGAGCCTTCTAGGCCTACTGACTCTTATCTAAAGGGGCATATCGAGATCCCTTAGCCCACAAAGCCCTTGACTTTCCTTCTCTGCTTCGCACCATCGTTACACTCACCCTTCGTTACCCAGCCCATCGCTAACGCTCAGCCTCGTCTTTTGATTTGACGACCTATTTCCCTCTTTCTCTATTTAGGATAGAAAGCATAAGGTCGCAAGTGAAGCTTCTGGAGAGAGCAATGAAAGAGTGAGAATTGGACCCATAACATTGACACAGGGAGAATCCATTGCTTGGTTTCCCACAGGCAGAAAAGGACTTGGCCTGGATGTAAACTGTCAAATGAAAAGAAAATTGTAGTATCCAAAAGGGCAGCTAAGCTAGCAATCCGAACAAGAAGATCTTCCCGTGGACTCAACAGGGTTCACGAATCTTATCAACTATTTACATGAAGTAAAGTTGGAATAGATCCCAGACTTAATAGGGAGATAGCCACCACTACTACTACTTTAGAAAGGACCGAATGGCGTGCCTTATACCTTTCAAATGAATGGTGGGGAGACCGGAATCGCTTTTGTCGCTCCGGATTTCCTCTTAGCCGAAAGGGTCGAGGCAGGAAGGAGAACGCTATATATACACCTCTTTGTACCTGGGACTAGACATAATAGCTTGAGAAAGGCTCGGGAAAGTACGTTGTGTATTTTATAGCACACGAGATAGGCTTGGCTTAGAGCCTACACCAATCTATCTGTTCTATCTGTAATAGTTCGATCTGTCTTCCTGAGATGAGAATTTGTTTTGAAATAGCTAGATTAGATTAGAACTGGCCGCCTTGCCTTGGCTTATTGTGTGATTTTTGAGCAGGAGCGAGCTGTCTTTGGCACAATCTGTACTGTAGCCGGGAAAGCAGGAGTCAAGCTGTTCACAAGCAGTGGTTATGAGCCGTATCTCACATCTAAAGCCAATCCATTTACAAGTGAAATCTTGCCCAACTCCAACTACAAGGAAAGAAAGGGGTGAGGTGCTCATTATGTATCAATTGGGTCTCTCGGAACCATGGGCGGCGAAAACTAGGATGGAATCATAGGTCAGGGATGACATAACTGGGGAGTAGGAATGGCAGATCCGTTTTTTCCCAACATTATGAACTCTTCAACTTGTAGTCCACCAAGAGGCTAAATCCTCTCCTGACTGACGTCTGAGCCCAGGTTTGTAAACCAGCCATTCAATGGAAGACTTTGTCCTCTTATTTATGTTAAGCATTAGGGTCCTTCACATAATCTCGAACCGTGCCCCTTCCTCAATGAGTCACGAGCGAGCCATGCCACATTGCATGGGAGGAACTGATCCTTCACTTTCCTTTTGAGCTTTCGATTCTATTCTAGACCGCTTGATATCATATCTTACCAGCCCCACCCGGGTGGCTTCCGCGTCACCCCCAGTTGCTCCATTCTGGATCCCTGAGTGATAGAATAGCTATAAGCTAGCCCACCCTCACCTTGATGAGTTTCACTAAGAAAGCGGGGGGTGCCTATGTGACTAACATAGGGCTCTGCCTTACCAAGGGTTAGAAACTCCAATTTTGTGATAGGACTGACCCTGGTGAGAACCAGCCTATCACGCCACCGAGGTTCCGCCTCGTTTGCCTTAGTCTTGCGATCTAAGGGTGAAGGAGTCATCCAGCCACCGGGATTGGTTACCCGGTTGACCCCTATCCGTATCTACATCTACGTCCTGATTGAGTTACATAGAAACTAAGAGAACTTGAAAGCAAGAGATCCAACAGGAATGAAATGAATATATATTTTTAAATAATCAAGTGAAAAATCCCCCGAACCTCTGATCCGATAGCAGCTATAATATGCATCTACGACTAGCTACAGGAACTAGATGAAAACTTCTACAACAGGGTATCGAAGAATGCATTCTGACATCGAGTCCTCAATCAATGTAGATGATTCAACAAGGTAGACCGAAGCAACTCGTCGATCAGCTATCACCACATCGTTGCCGAGAATGGCATAGCGATCAAACTAGTGACTGTCTACGGCTTATGCCTTCACTCGGGGGAGAGCACCCATCCAAAAAGCAGAAAAGTGAAGAAGTGACGTCCAAACCCTCGGATGGACCTAAACTAGACTCAGTCCGAGCTCCTGCAAGAGGGTCCAAAGTAGAGTGGCATGGAATCGGCCGGAAAAGACAGATCTGAGAATTGCGTATATTGAGTGAGATGCCGCTTCAAAGATGCTGCTTACCTAGGATGGTGTGCTTTTCGCTCCTTTGGCTTTCTTTCTCCCGGAGACCATGCCATTCCTCGACACCGACCTTCAAACAAAGTCAGATGAGGAGCTGGCTTCCCTCAAAGTTGCTCTGGCTGACTTGCCCGTTCCGCTTTGGGGCGGTTCTTCCTCCAGCAGCCTATTCTTTCACAGCTTCTATGCCAAGGGCTATTATATATCTTCGATTATGCAAGATGTATTGGGGTCACATCAAATTATTTATGAAAATAAAGCGCTCTTAGTTCAGTTCGGTAGAACGCGGGTCTCCAAAACCCGATGTCGTAGGTTCAAATCCTACAGAGCGTGATTCCATTCTTGTTAGATCGAGAATGACACTGAAATAATTGAACAGCAGTCTAAAGTCTGAATTTGACCTCCTGTGGATTAGGATTAAAAACAAAGAGGAGATAAATAAACAAAAGAGATGTTAATGAATCAAAGGTCCAAACGCGGAGGCAGTTCCAGTCCTTGTCGCAGCGCAGTAGTGAGTAGGTGATCCAACACCAGAGATAAAAGACGCAGCAGATTCATATATATACTTACCTTAGTTATATAGATCGTTTACCTAGGTACAGAATGAGACCCTGAGGTCCATATCGGTAATAGAAAGACCTGCCACCAAAAGCATTCCGATGGAGCAGAAGTAGACCCTTCCCCCGCCATAATAGCACCACCTAGCTTCGGGATAGTAGTAGCACATATCTTTTTCTAGTGATCGTTATAGGGATAATGAAACCAATGATAGAGTTGACCTAGCCTAGCGACATCCATCCCTTGTCTCCGACCGGGAGATAGAGACTACTTCATGCGCAACTTCAACATCTCCAAGGGGTAGGCCTTTTTTTTTCAAGACCCCCTTTCGGTTCGGAAAACGCATTGGCTTTCACTCAAGTTCGAGGATCCATTAAATCAAGCAAAAAATGCACGTTACAGACGAAAGGTAGATGTTCATTGGCGAATAAAGAGAATGCAAGCTATGCAAAAACGGATTTCACTTATT
>Ga0209700_100156_pt1:45000-60000 | contig 106238 bp, 57 predicted proteins | sample SiratroredBW_FD_187528 | JGI IMG/M metagenome (GOLD analysis project Ga0209700, IMG submission 187528) | Root nodule microbial communities of legume samples collected from California, USA - Siratro red BW (SPAdes) (version 2) | ecosystem: Host-associated > Plants > Roots > Nodule...
ATACAAGGATCTCAATCTAATAGATCGTGTTCTTAGGCAATGAACTATGGCTGTCATCTCCTTCTCTTGCACTCTGTATCCTCGCTCTATATCATTGAGTTTGCGGCTTTCGAAGGCGATGGGATGTCCCTCCTGCATAAGCACACCTCCTATGGAAAGGTCGGAAGCATCTGTGTGGACTTCGAGCACCTTTTCGAAGTCTGGCAAGACTAGAACAGGCTCCTGTGTCACAGCTGCCTTCAACTCCTCGAAAGCATTCTGGCACCTCTTGGTCCACTCCCACGACTTGTTATTCTTTAATAAAGAGTTCCGCTTCTTTTGCCTTGATGAACCGCCGATAGTCATTCACCAAACCAAGGAATGACCGTCACTCAGATACCTTGGTAGGAGGCTCCCACTCTCTGATGGCCTGAACTTTCTTCTCGTCCATCCTGATCGTACCATTCTTGATCACATGGCCAAGGTTAGCTAAGCCGCCTTCGCAAAGGAGCACTTCTCCTTCTTGATGTAGAGCACCTGAAGACTGTGTTCCAGGCGGGGAACTCATCACATATATAATAGAATCTAGTTGTTGTTCGTACCATCACGCTATGGTCGAATGGACTCGTAAGGACGAACTGAAATACCCCATCATAGCACTCTAAGGTCCCGCGGGGAACTATTGAAGCTTCCAGCTTTCCACCTATATGGATTGTTTGAGCGTAAATAGACACGATCTTCGTTCGGTACGGTCTCTCTAAGCCCTGAAACCGTAACTATGGCTATGTTATGAGATCCGTCTTTTCTGCTGTTCAAAGATCTCTCCGATTCCTTTTCTTTCGAAGTGGCATTGCCCAAAGTCGAATCAAAGGCTTGACAGGGTCTTCTTAGCCCAGGCTAACTAGAATAGTTAGTAGCTTATAGGATCCCAAAGCAATAACCACAGATGGAGGGGCATTCGTCTTCTTTTTCACCAGTTTTCCAAAACCAAGATATCCTGCCTATCCCGAAAAACGGACTCCCTAAAAAAAAAAGTAGCTTCGTAGCAAGAGTGGTTTTGACTAAGCATATGACGAAGGCTCGGCCGAAGCTAGAGCTAAGTGGCTGTTTCAGGGTAAGTATGGAAAGCATAGGTCGACTTATGAACATTGATTGGATTGGTTAATTTACTTAAAAATCCGAAAGCCTATCTACATCATTTTGAGGGAAATGAACACTGAGATGATGAAAAATATAGACCGATCGAAGACTGACGGCAAACCGAAGAGAGGGGCGTTGAATGGCTTCAATGATTGGATGAGAATACAGGAGCACAAAAAGGCGTATTGGTTATCACAGACCGGATAAAATAGCAGCGCTAACTCTTTAGTAAGGTCTCTCAATTCCTCTACTATGCTCCCAACAGCTGATTCAAGGGATGTCCCTTCTTGAACAAGAACCATGACACTTCTTATTATATGTCAATTCCTTCTGTCTTGATGCCATTATACGCTGTTAGCAAGGGAAGGTTCACTTTTGGGCCATTGACTGGTATTCCACTTTAGTCTTGCTGCTCAGTGAGACTGCCCCTTAGGCTGAGCTTAAACCTTCTTTGTTCATCACTAGTTGGATAACGGATGATAAGACATAATTCCTCCCCTTAAAAGGTAAGTAGAGTTCGAGCTTTCTTTTACAGAGTAAGAAAGGATCTTAGCCAAACGGTGACCGGCCAGTAGGCACTTTTGGCCTTGCTTTCCTATATAGTAGTCCGTCCTCTCGCTATGGCCTTAGCGCTGCGCTCCTCTACTATAACTAAGGTCGACCTTTCCGATTCTTCACTTCGTCAGTGAAGCTACCAAGCCCCTCTTCCCCCGCTCGAGTGGCCGCTCCTGCTTGCCCGATGATAGAATGGGGATCTCTACTCGAATAGCAAGGTGCGAACTCATCGATGCTATACAGTCCTTCCCTGCAACCGGGTGATAGTCGCTTAGATTCATTTAGAGGTCTAGCTCCTGTTCTGATGCCTGAACTCTCCTTGCCAGTCATAGAATGGGGGACCCCCTCTCATCTTCCTCAGCACATTCATAGGATACGTAGATTACATTATCCCCGAAAAGGGATATCCAATTCCCTATGTTCAGTCTATCTATTTGAAGTCCGGTGAACACTTTAGGAAGACTGACTGAATCAAATGGGAATGATGATGGGGCAAGGGTCAACAGATGCATATGAATATGAACAAGCTAACATCAATCCGCCTGACAGGATCCGATCATTCTCAGACCGTGGTGAAGGAGGTCTTTAGAAGACTATGTGTTAAGCATAGTGACATCTTTCATAAAGAAAGAGCTGAATTGATGCAAGAATGCTGTTGATGCTACAAATATTATTTGTCCAAGATAAAATGTTCCCAAAAACTTCCCGGTTCCATTGCTGAATGTCTATAGCAAAGTTCTGATTCAGGACTGGCAGGGGCAAACTAGAATCCCAGTGATCTTTGACAAAGTCGTTCTATTTCTCATGAGTTATCCAAGCCGCTTGGAACCTAAAACAAAAAGGTCTCATGTGAGGACTATAGCGGAGGGGAAAAGTTTGATTAACAATGGAGAATGGTCAGATTTGGAAAGAGGTAAATGCAACACATTAGCTTCCTTAAATATGAAAGTCTCCATTGAGCATTACATAAAGCGAAAGCTCGATCCAGTCTCTCCTTGACACCACCTCTTTCCCAAGTCAACTTTGTTTCGGAAAACCCCATATCGACCAGGCCACTGTCATGAATCCATTTAGCAAACTTACGGCAATACACTCCTTTCTGCGCCCTTGACTTTTGAAGGTAAAAAGCAGGTTTCGCAGGCTAGTTTACTTGAAGAGCCTTTTCTAGTGCTTCTGTCTTCTAGGCATTAGGAGTTCCCTGCTGATGAGCCTGTTCTAGCCCTTACAGATCCAGTTCTCGGCAGTTGAAGTTTCAGTTGGATAAGGGGATTGGAGTTTGATTCCTTCTTTCTTGCTTTCATATTCATAATAAGAAAGGGAACCTCAATCCAGGGAAGAAATGACTGAGCCAGGGATATCTTGGCTAGCATTCCTACCGTAAGGGGGGATAGTCTTAATACGTTGTTTCGCTTTCCTAATATAAGGTGTATAACGTTTCTAAGGGGTTTCCCAGTTCCTAATTACCTGTTAGTGTCCTTTTATGTGTGTATGCGATGGCAAAAGCTTATTACTTATTCTCCTCAGTTGATAGTCCCAATGAGCCAATGCTAGTTCTCTTTTTGGGGGCCATGTCCATGTGAGGCCAGTGAAAGCAAGAGTCCGAAGGAGAAATGCCAGTTCTGGCAGCAAGGAAGAGGGTGCGAAATAGATATTAGTATTCTTCGTTGGATGGGACAGACTGACTGAAACAGGAGGCTAACTAGAAGATGGATATCTTACGCTAAAAGGATAGCAACGGGGTGTAGTGGTGGTTTTGGAGGTCGCATACCTTGGTTGCAGTGACATCGACACTGACGAGTCCTATCATTTCCGCAACTCCAACAAGACTAGCAGTAAGGGACGCAGAGGGTGCACTTGGAGAATTCGTTCCTAAGTCAAGATCACGAGCAGGTCCTGCGGATATATAGCCGAGTGAATCTCGAAGCTTGCTCCCAAAAAGGAGCTTTCTAGCTACTGACCCCGTTGAGTACCCTTCCGACCAAGCACCCCATCCATACAATAGGCTTTGTAAAGTTCGGCAGTTCTCCCTTTTTTCTTGTTTAGATGGGACTCCTTCTATCTAGTTCGTTTACTCGGACTGATATAACGATCAAATTCTACATGGAAGAAAGGGCGAGGGCAGGAAAACAAGAGTTAGCAGGGGTCTCCGCTATCACAAGAGTAGGTTTAATGCATCGTATAATAAGATGGCAATGCTAGGAAGATCGGCATTGACTATTTCTAGTTCTAGAGCAACTGTCGAATCTAAAGCCTAAACCGTCTAAGGTATGAAGTGACTTTCCAAAGGTCAATCCCTTTCCTGATGCCTGCGTATAAGTGCAGTTGCTATTAATGAAGTCAGTGCCATCTCTTGTTCTTGCTAAGAGGGGATTCCTTGTCCGAAAGTCCCACAGCTGATGAAATAGCAGTCCTCTATCAAGCACCGGCAAACACCAACAACGGTTACTGATTCACGTCCGACAACAGGAAAGAGAGGACGAGCCTATGATATTCTACGATAGCACTCGCAAAGGCAATTGGGTGCTTCCTGCTTTAAAGGTCCCTTCCCTTTGGACAGCTTTCAAAGGCTAGATATTCCTTCCCTTAGAGGAAGTGAATCTATCCCACTAGCTACAGCTTGCATTCGATTTCTTGTCATGCACAACCTATTTCATGCCCAAGGAAAGTCATTCGCCCTATTTATTGCCTCGAATGGACCACCTTCTAAACTCAACAGTTTGAAGAACTAACTTACTTAAACCCTTTGTGAGGAAGAGTGAAGAAGGAAGTGAATGGACGAGTGCGAGTGGAGTGAAGGGACTCTCGGTTGAGAGGCCCGAACGGAGCGGCTAAAGGATCCTTGGTCTGGGACTCGCTTATCCCTGCCCCATTGAACCAATACAGCGTGAGGAGCGAGTTCTTGACCGAAGAGTGAAGATGCCGTAACACCTTCTTTCTCAACTCCTCAAACTCTGACTCCTCCTTGCTGCCCGCTCCTTGTTAGCAGTCCGGTGTTATCGGTCCTAGCTGTCCAAATTGGCTTTGCCTTTTTCGGGTTTAGTACCTTGACCTTCCCGCCTTGCTAGAGTGGGGGGACAGTGTGGTGTACTTTTGACCTCACTGAAACGAGCTCCGGGGCTCTGCTGTTAATAACTAAGAAATAGGGGTGGTTCGGGTTGTTGTTAGGTAGGCTATGGATAGCAGCCCTGTACTGAAAGTTGAGATAAAGGTACCCCATATTAATAAAAGAGCTCGGCTAAGAGGGCCCCAGGACTACCTAATTGAGTCTATTGAGAGACCACACCCTACGCTTTCTTTCTCCAGCAGCTAATGAAAAGGTTGGGCTTTGTTAGTCTAGACCTAGCAGGGCCCCTTTCCTGTACTTCCCGCTCAATAAAGAAGGCTGCTTGCTCATTCGCGCCATTTGTTCTTGTCTCCACGGGATCTAGTTTGCTCACGTGAATAAGCAGGATCGCCTAAGAGTGCTCCTAGCTCTTAAGGGTAGGTCGCTTCCCCTTTCCTGGAGATGGGTCTCCCTCTCTTATCTTAGTAGGAGGTTGACTATGTCCACAACTCATTGTGTAATAAAGAAAAAGAATAGGTTGTGAGCCCCCTCGACGTTTTGGATTTCTTCGTGCAGGCCTGTCCTTCTTCTTATTGCTAGGTTGTAGTTGATTGAATAAGGCTTCCCCGCTTCTTCTCTGGCATGGCCGGTTTAAGAATTCCTTTCTTCGCGATAGAAGATGCGATACCAGTGCTGCTGGATTGGGGAAAAGCCTCACTCTGTTCTTGCCTGTATGAAAGCGTAACTAGTGTTAGCTCTTTTGAAGGGAATAAGCCACCTAACTTCTTGCTTGCGTGCATCCCGCCGCAACGATCCGGTGATAAACCAAATCAATCCAGGCTCTGGCTATTCTTCCTTGGTAGTGGGATAGCTCTTAGGTAAATATCTTTCTGTTCCTCCCGTTCGTTAAGCGAGACGGTGAAGCTCTAAGTGGCAAACATATCCTTAAGGGACAGCGGTGAAGGTATGAGTCTTTTCGTAACTACTCTCATCCCCAGCCCTGGGAGTGAGTTCGGGTTTAGCAAGCTTTTGAAGAACCTATCGTAACCCATTCCCCATCTGGGGAACGTAAGCCAAGCCTGGTAGCGTTGTGTAAAACAATTCTTTTTCGGTAGCGAGCGCAAGTCAAGCGGTGGAAACGAATTCCATTGAAAGGTGTCAGCCAAAGGATTCCTCGTCGAAGGGAAACTATGTATCTCAGAAAGCGAAACCAATAGGCTAAGAAGGATAAAACCGTACACTACCACTAAGAGTAAGAAGCAATCTAATTGCAGGAGTCGGGAAAGGGACAGGTCTGTCTTTTGAACAATCTCAAATCACTGGTGTGATATATAGGTATATGGAATTGGATTAGGCTTAGGGGGCTCATTCCTCCCACCTATTGGAGTTGGAGCTGCTTTCGATCCAGTAATCGTGCCGGGCTCTATCGATTAAGTAGTCTAAGTAGTCCCTCCCTCCTTCTTTTCTTGCTCTCGAGCTAATAGGGTTATAGGCGGACCTATCATTTCTTCGATCTAAATTTGAGGGGAGTAGAAGTGCTTCTGTCTGTAATTCCTTCTGGCTTTGATTCTGCCTTCGGGCCAAACAAGCCAGTGGTCTAATCTAAGGACCTTGAAGCAGGAGTCTTTCCTTCAGTCTAATAATGTGAGGGCTGACGTATATCAATTTCTTCCTTTTTTGTACTAAAAAAAATGCTTGGCTTTCTCTCCTGGCTTTTTAGTAAGCAAGTGAAGCGAGCTCTTCTTTATGGGGTAGCGGTAGAGGGGATTTTTTTTCTCTCCCTCTTGATGTCTTGTCGGCCTAACCTAGGAGTGATCTTTCCCGGAAAGAGAGTAGTGGCGCTCTCTTCGCATCCTTTGACTTTCCATGCTTCGTGAAGGGCTCACTTTCGATCAAGGTCATTTATGCCTGCTCTGGTTCCCGGCCTTATACTCCTCGCCTTCTGGCTTCACTACTTCTCTTCATGGTTGGTGGAAAACTTTCCATAGTCAGTCAAGAGAAAAGGTTTGTTTTCTGTGCGACTGATTGATCCCTTTGTTTTATCTATTTCACTTTCCATTTCCAGTAAAGTATGAAAGGAATAGCGCGACAATCTTTGTTTGAAGATTAACCTGCCCCCTCTTCCGCTTAACGCACCAAAGATGGTCACTGTTGGGACTTTGAAAACTATTGCATCCTTTGCCCTAACGAGTATCTCCTCTAGATGGAACCCAATCAGGATGTGAACAAAGGCCACTGCTCAAACTCTTCGATATGCGCTAGCTAGGCAATCATTTACTGGTCTGAAGGACTCAGGGTCTCCTCGATGCCTTCTCGTATATGGTCGTTGTTCCTGGATGGAGATTGAAAAGGGGGAGCATGCTTTCGTAGTCAAGGAAAGTTGCTGAGGTAAGACCCACTCTTATAGCTAGCCAAAAGTAGCTCTTAGCCAGTCTTGTTCCCAGCATCGATGAACCCGTCCACGATCAGGCAGCACTCCGAATATCTACCCTTCCTCGCTTCGAAGGAGCAGCTCTTAGAACGAGGGAGAACTCTCAGGTGGAGGCAAGAAGAAATAAGGAAAGAATGCGAAGTAAGCATCCAACCCTGGTACTAGCAAACGATGACTCAGGAAAGGAAGTGAAGGATGAGGGAAGGGATTAGTGGGCGGACGGTGTAGTTCCCCTTTCGTAGTTCTCGGTACTAGGGCCGATCCCATCCAGTCAGCCTCAAAGTCAGTCCTTGCTTTCGACCCAGAAGTCGTATCAGCTTTCCCAAGCAGTTAAGCCGGTTGTAGCTAGAGCGATCGATGGTTTCACAGCAGTTCCCGGTAGTATACCAAGGGCACCATCCCGCCTAACTTAGAATGTCAATCCTAGCTTCGCAAAGTCAGTCAAAGCTGGGTAAATAAAGGAAAGACGAACCGGGACTATCAGACTAGAGATCTGACTTTCTTAGCCAAGATAGTGTAAAGGTAACAGGCGCTTTTACCGTAGGTTGGGGCCCACGACGAATGTCAAAGGGCTTTGACAAAGCCTCACTTCCAAGAAGCGAACTTTTGACTCCGCAGACCTTGTCATCAGCACTGGCCAATATAAAGAATCCAGAACATGGGGAGAGCCGCTTCTGTGAAGAGGAAACTGCCCACCGAAGTTGGCTGCAGAAGCGTTAGCCCTCATGAAAGAAAGCAAATGCAAGCGGCCTCTTTCTTACTTACTACGCTCCTGCCCCTAGCCCTATAGTTTCAGTGCTAGTTCTCAGTGACTGCTTTGGGGCAAAGTCTTCTTTTGGTGGCTGCTCATGAAGATGAGACAAAGCTTGCTGTCTACTTCCCTCGCCTAAACCTAAACTAGTCCTACTCCTACAGCTTACGCCGAAGATTCACTACCAGCTCTTTGACCGCCCGTAGTTGACTGATTGGAGTCAGGAACCACTTTTTGGAATCTTGCCGACTTTACTTGCCCAAAATAAATTCTATTCCTTGACACTATAGTTGGCTGAAACCGGAAAGGCCTTCAAACAATCCCGTACTTCTGGCTCTAGCCCGCTTCACTGCATGAAACAAACGGTTAGGTTAGACCTCTTGCATTTCTTCCCTAGAGACCTGTCCCCCCATAATTTACTTTTGGTCTAAAGAGATAGACTTGGCTCTCTTATCTTTCAATCTGGACTTGCATGTGTTCCGCATATGACTATTTCGAGTGATTGCTGCTATCTGGCTTGAGTTAGACAAGCAGAGAAGGATCTTATGCCACCGGTGATCGGCCTGTCTATCTAGTATCTAGTACTAGGACTAGTAGAGTAGAGGCACTACTGGGCGGGGCTTCCTCGATCACAGCTTCTCGCTTAGCGAACTGCCAGACAAGGATGCAAATCAACTCCTTCCTTATATAGTATAGCTCGAACAGCTTCCTCAAATGCAGAACAACCTATCTGCGAGATGAGTTCGTTGTTAGGGTCAAAACAATACCTCGTCCAAGGAAACCACAACGCGCCTAACCAATTAGCTTGTTGACGCCCACGTCACTGATTCCGAGACTCAGCAAGTTGAAACCAAGAATGGATTTCAAAGGGGAAGGCTCGGAAGACAGATTGAACTCCTTTCTTACGACGAGAGCCCTTCAATCGGCAATCGGATAGGCTTCATCTTAGATGGTGTGGCCTTCCAGGTCGGATCCCAAGTCATTCCTTGTAGCAAAGGAATACTAGAGATAGACGGAACATACCGATGCAGTAATTCTTTGAAATAATCAAAAGAATTCGCAAGCCCCGTGCTACCGGCTGGAGCCGATATGCTGACGTTATCTTTATATCAATATCAATCTCCCGCACCTATCGGTACAGCATCCTCAAACCTTAGAAAAGATCCAATTACTACTAAGACTAATGGGCTTTACTCAAGCTAAGCTATAGGATTTCTTTCTCCTCCTTTCTCTTCGAAGAAGTCTACAACAAACAAGTGGGAGAGGCAGGATTCGAACCTACGTAGAAAAACTTCAACAGATTTACAGTCTGTCGCTTTTGACCACTCGGCCACTCTCCCCTTCCCGGGCCGAGGCCCCCCTCCATCAATGGGTTCTAAGAAGGAGGGATAAAAACCTGAAAGAAAGCTTATTGATTTGATTGAAGGGAACTAAGACTCTTTTTTAGCTTAGCTAGCGTTCCGCTAGTCAGTTCATAACAATCTCTGTACAAAGGGCAAAGCTTCTACGACAGCTCCCCCCTAGTCGCTTCTGGCGAAGCTGCGAGTTCATGAGCAAGTGAATTGAACGAACCAAGTTCCTAAACTAAAAAAGGGAGTAAGAAATAGAAAAAAAATCAACAATAAACTTCCCACTTTGGATGTCCCACGATTCTGCTAGTTTAGAAACTAAGGGGAAGGACAGGGGTCGCTAGGTCAGAAAAGCTATAACTCCAAATTCTCCCCAAGTAGGATTTGAACCTACGACCAGTCAGTTAACAGCCGACCGCTCTACCACTGAGCTACTGAGGAACAACGGACTTAAGTTAAGGAAGCCGACTCTCGTTCTTTGGACACCAACCTATGACCGAACAAAAAAGGGTTCGTCACTCTTTTTCACATACACCGGGATAAAAGGTTACGATAGCAAGCCCCTCCTCGGCCGGAGAGCCTCCAGGACAAGGGGGCGGCGGTCAACCATCCACTCTCGAGATTCATCTTGATCAATCGATCTCCGCGTCCTGCCAGTTCGCTAAGTAGACTCACTCTCCCGAGGGGCAACAATGGAACTATTCCTGCCAAAAACAAGGGACCTACTTCTCATCCTAGGAGTTAGCAGGTATGATTGCCTCTCTGTCTGTCTCTCCGAGTTTCTACTACTAATTAATAAGTAGCACTTCTGCTATTCAATCATAGAATCGATTCCGATCAAGCTGAAAGATGAAAGAAAAAAGCCCTATATATATCTATTTATTATTGATTAGTAAGCTAGCGCCCTGCAATCAAAAAACAGCGCTAACGAGCAAGAAAAGGCCCCTTACTATAGTAGTTAGTCAAACAAAGGAAAAATATCTGGGCAAAGACATACGCTCAACTCAACCAGAAAGCGACTACGTTCCTCGGCAGACAAATAGGTAGAACAACATCATATAATTGAAGAAAAAAGCACTACTTAAACCTTTCATTGAAATTCTTATTATGATTCCATTAGTTGATATGGAATCGCTCAAAGTAAGAGCAAAAGTCATAATAAAATAACATAAAAAATAGAAGGGCTCTTGAATCGGTTTCGGTTGGCTTGGTTTCTTCATACAGCTGGGAAAAAAGACAGATCTTTCACTCTTTCTTTTGGACTTGATCCTCCCCGATTGAAAGCTACTTGAGCTTGCCTATTGGTAAAGTGGCCTGAAGCTCATCTAAGGATGTCAGTCATAGTTGCTTTCGCCCTTGGCCTGAAACTTCAACCTGCCAATAGAGATAAAAAAGTGGCATGATTCTAATTGCCCGATCCTATGGTTTAGAGGTGGAACGCGGATCCTGCTCCCGTGTGGTACGATCCGGCTTAGACTTGTACTGATAGCACGGGTACTTTGCTTCCTTGTTGGCTTGGGGCAAATCCCTTCCCTTCCATTCCCTACACTGAACGGAAGGTCGGTACTAGGAATCTATCCAAAATATCTGGTCCGGGGAGCTATCTCACGAACTGAACTTCTGAATATTAGCTTTGCAACTACGTGCTTCGAACCTTTCCTGGGATTGTTGTGCCTGCTTGTCCTCATCGAATTGGAGAACTTTTTGGTACGCCCCTTCCTCTCTTCTTTTCGAAAAGTCAGACTCTGCTCAGGGAGTAATCTTAGATCGGGTCGTGCCCCCCCTTCCATCACCCTCGGGGGAGGAATCATTCCATTCAGCAGTCCTACGTGGGTCAGTGAATGTCTTTTATGAAAGGATTAGACGGTGACAACTAGTGCTGTGAACAATCCCTATCATCAAATCTCTGAGCTCAGGAAGTCAGGTTAAGACGTCGACTTATACAGGGTCTTGCCCGAGGAGATGAAAAAGAATTCCTGTCTTTAGAAGTCAATCCCACTAAACTACACTTGTACGCTTGACATGAAAAGTAGAGGCAAGCGGAGTCAAAGGCCTCACCTCAACAGGATATAGGCTGCTCCTGGAAGCGGAAGAAGAAGTCCAGTATTGAACGGCAGGACTTGAAGCAGACCGGACACTCTCGCCTCACATGCTAATCTTCCGGTCCGCTGATCTACTGCATCGGGGAGCGTATCGCCTGACTATTCATTCTCTGACCCAGACTTGGTATCCATGTTAGGAAGTCAAAAACGCTCCTTGCCGCTGCACTCATTTCGTTCATCAGTCAGAAAAAGTCGGGATTCGATCTCCACGAAAGGCTAAAGGAACATAAGCGAATCATCTTTCTATACCACCCAATTAAGAACAAACTCCAAAGCAGTCAAAAAAGAAGGGCTTTGCCCCCCTTCAAAAAATAGATCAACAAAGATATCTTGCAAACCCTGTAAGGTTTCAACTTGTGAGTATAGATGCCCACCAACGGCTGAGAAAGTGAAGCCGTCTGGCAATACGTAAGACTCCCCAAAGCGTTCCTTGAACAGGGTTTCAAGTCGAATATTCATTTATGAATGCAAAGCATCAAAGGCAAAAGTGAGATCGAGACCCGGATCGGGGAGATTCAATGCGGGTGGGCGCCCCCCTCTAAAAAGGGAATAGAGAACAACAACAGCTATGGGATAGATAAGAAACGAAAAAGAAAAAAAATCGTTTTATCCATTTGACTTACATTCAAAAAAATCTTCCCTCCAGACAGACTGAACCCCGTCAAGCCTGTAGGACTAGTGTTTTGACTATATAGAGATGTGGTTGGTTGTTGACCAACAGAAAAAAGACATGGGAAAAGGAAAGCACTCACTGAGTTACTTACGAATCAGAAAGATTGAGGCTGACTACGGCCTCAGATGATTAGGCGGGGACAGGATTCGAACCTGCCAAATTCAGGTCATGAGCCTGATGAGTTGACCAATTACTCTACCCCGCTTCTTCCCAGCAAGAAAAGGGCTGCGCGTTAGCGAAAGGGCTTTTTAGCGTTTGCGCCCCTATCTATCTCGCCTACTCGTCTAAGGGCCTTGCTTCTTCTTTCTCTTTCTCTTACTATTTTCTTTGATATAGGAGACTGCCTGAAGACCAACCCAATCTCGAAGAAAAGTTGAACCAACTAGATGAAAAAAGCCGGAAGTAGTGCTTTCTGCGGTACGATCCGAAACTAGGCAAATTTCTTCTTTTATGCAATTTGCGGGACAGATCGATCCTAAAATGCAGCAGTGATCTTATATACGCTATATGTGGCTGCTTCAAGTCACCGCATTTCTAAAGCATAAGTGATAGCTTCAAGGCTTGTTGTGAGAAGAGCTTTTTTCTTTCTTTTTTTTCTTAAGTCATGATCAGAATGAAAGATTCAAAGTGCCAAATCGTTCTCTATCGAATCGTAGTCTAGAGCCAAATGAAACTGATTCCACTTGACTTGAGCAAGAATAAGTCAATTTCCCACGGTCAAGCCTAGTAGAGCTCCTAGTCCGACAAGACTAGCAAACATGCTACCACAGAAAGGAAGGGAAAGAGATCGGAAAGCACGCAACCAAACTGAACGCCAGCGCTTTCACTGGGAAAGTCTCCGTCTCTAGCCAAAGACCCGCATTCAAGCCATAGGATGGATGGAAAGCCCAGGGAATGAAATAAGTGACTCTACCCTACGTCGAACAAGAGTTGGCTTCCTTTCTAATTCTAAAAGGCCTACTATGCTGCCTTTCTTGGCTTGCTGCCTTAGCTAGCTCCCTTTCGTACCGGTTCCCCAAGGTCTTCTGCCCTTAACCCAGCGCCCGTGGAGATAACGAGATTAACAAAAGATTTTCTCGGTGCGAAGAATAGCCCTACTCCTCCTCAAATATTCTATTTGAGTTAGCTACTCACTCAGTCCACAGATTCGGATTAGTCAAAATAGAACTAGACAGATCAAGGAGAGAGAAGGCTCATCGATCAGTCTTAGCTATGGTTCCATTTCTTTATTCAGTCAGCCAGGCGGAAGTGGAAAATCAAATAGATAGAGTAGATCCTATTCTAGATGGATTAGATAGAAACCTTACCTTAGCGTGATTCCATGCCTGACTTTCCCGATAGCGGAATCTATAGATGTTCCCATGGAGCGGTAACTAGGTCCAGTGCCAAAAAAGGGAAGCTTATCGAAGGGAGGAGTGGAAGCTGCTCTGCTAATGCCCTGGCCAAGAGACGACTTATATCTACATCCATCCTCATAGTAAGAAAAAGCCAGTGAAAGCTCTCTTCTAGGCGCTTATTCCCACAGCAGACTCAATAGCTGCAGTTACGGATTCAATTGCGACAAGATCGTATTCTTCCTTTTCTGATTCACGTGCAAAACCTTTTTGTCCAATTCTAGGAACTGTCAGGTAAGAACCGATTCACTTCCTCACAACCTAGCATTTTATGTCCCTGGGTACCTTGACTCTAGTTTCAAAGGTTTGTAGCACTTGCTTACTGAGCTAGGGGGAGCTCCTGTCCCTTGCTATTGCGGTCACATAAAGGTTAAGAGCGAGGGGATCATTCACTTTGAAAAGCGAAAGGATGAAGACTGATCCTCGTTTCTTTTTTTCTATATATATCTATAGGATAAAGCCATAAGCTACATGCTTATCTAACTCCTGTCTGTATAAAGAAGGCTTCTCTTGTTGGTGTGAGACAAGAAAGACGACCTCGAGCTCGAGCTCGAGACTGACAGGGCAGGGCAACCTGTCTTCTTTTTTATTGTTTTTTTTTATAATAAGAGCGAGATGCAGTAGTCTCCTTAGTTAGCGTCCGAGACTCAACTGTCAAAAGCTCAGAAAAAAGGTTCCAAGACGGTGCGAAGACCTAGACCTAAGCCTAAGCCTTCAACTCCGCAAATATCGATAGCCGAATGGAGGGGAATGAGGGAGCAAGATTCGGAGAGAGAGAAGGGAATGAATGGCCTATCAATCTTTTTGTATTCTTTTCCCCGGTGGACATAAGAAGAAAGTTTGTCTACTAGAATATGACTCGAGCATTGATGAATAGCTTATTCAACAATCTCAAGAGGCATTGTGCCCTTTTCTGATCTTATCCTCTTCTGGGCATGTCTGACTAGTGTAATCAGTCCCTTGCTTTCCTTCCCCGCCCGCTGTCACTTCGCCGGAAAGAAGTTCCTTCTAATTAGATAAGGGATATGCTTTTGTAATAGCAATTGGATGCTTTCTCAACACGGATTCCAAGGCTTATTCACCATCAAGCGCGGTAAGAGCTGCTATTTACTCAAGAGCGGCTAGTCTTGCAGCGGCAACTGCTTGAGCTCCTACTCTCACTGCGGTTACGAAGAAAGGGGATATTGAAAAGAGGGAGCACAAGAGCTCTGAGTCATCCAACAAGGCTTACTGGAAAAGACTAGAAGAGTCAGGTCATCAGTCCCAGAGCCTATGAGTGCCATGCAAACAGCACTGATTCACCAGAAAGACCGTTACGGTTCATGTCCAGCTCCTTCTATTCTATAGTTCCTTCCCCCTTTCCTTCACCACCAGCTGGAGCGCAGTCTTCGCCGGTCTCCAGGTTATCAACAAGACAAGACCTATCACGTGGCTACGAGCTCTTTCCTTACTCAGACAGACCCCAAGCGGGCACGGTGACAAGACTTTGATGCGGGGTTCGGAAGATAGGCTTGCAACGGATTCAACCGATCGATTCCCCGTGGCATATAAAGATTGGCGAAGCATAAGGTTAGTAACATCGG
>Ga0209700_100156_pt1:67500-70000 | contig 106238 bp, 57 predicted proteins | sample SiratroredBW_FD_187528 | JGI IMG/M metagenome (GOLD analysis project Ga0209700, IMG submission 187528) | Root nodule microbial communities of legume samples collected from California, USA - Siratro red BW (SPAdes) (version 2) | ecosystem: Host-associated > Plants > Roots > Nodule...
CGACTAAGATTCTAGCACTCAGCTGTGCCATTTCCGTATTCCGTATTTGAGTCTTGCCCTCATCAAGACGGCTAGAAACTTCCTATTAGGAATGGCTTCCTTTCAGGTTGTGTTGTTCAAGACCAGACTGTTCTAACAGGGCAGGGGGGACGGATAACTAATCTCATACAGTAGAGTTATGATCGGGCAATAGCGTAGATACAGTAGAGCTCGCGTTTGATTCGATAGTCGGAACTCTTGGCCTCTGGATTTTTTCTTAGAACAGCCTTCACTCATTACGGTACGGGCTCATTCCATTCTGGAATAGCTGGTAAGTAGAAAGGTTTTACAATTACCGTACTCTTATAGAACTACTACCTTACCAGTATTGTCCACAATAACCACACGCCGGTTATAAATGATATGGCAATCATCGCCAGGACCAATAGAATGGATCGTTCCAACCAGTTGGAGATCATTCAATAGCTTATATAAAGCATCCACATCGAATGTAACTTGATCATTCTCTCTAGTCGAAATCAAGACTTCATTCACGAATCTATCAATTTCAATTCCAGGGAACCTTTTAGTAAACTCACGATCGAAGACATCAATGAAAACTATGTTGAATATGACCCTTGTGAGCTCACCAATAGGAGGCAGACTAACATCAAACCTACGATTACCAAAATCATCATAGATAGGAATGTTAAGAAAATCTGATATCAGCCTATATAAAATAAATTTCCATCTCCAACAAAAAGCTTAACCTTATCCAAAATCAGACTTCTTGGTATCATTGGTAATGAATCTCCTAAGTCAAGCTTATACAATCTATCCGCTGTACCAATTTTTTTAAGGCGATCAAAAAGAAGCCATTCGCTTCCCAACTTAAGCCGAGCGATAGGTGCGATATCTCAAGTAAGGTCTCGTTCGTCTCACAGCAAGTCTCCTGCGATCTACTCAAGGGTTCAACTCTGTCGACCCTTGATGGCCTTTACGAGCCAACCAAAGATCAGTACATATGGCGCAAGACGTTAGGTAATAAAGAGTCACGGCTAATCCCTAACCTGCGTTACTCCCGGGAATAAGCGGAAAAAGATTTGACCTGCTAATCCCTTTTATACTCGCGATAACTATGTAGCTCGTTTGCTCTTATGTACTGGTTATTTATGCTCGCTGAAAGTATGTAACTCGCTTGGCATCATCGGAGATTAGAAGCTAGCCCTTACCTCGCTTCCCTTATCTGTTTGGCCTGGAGGCGTATCTCCCGATGGTCGACTGAAGGCTTATTACCGATTAGCCTTTTTGCTACTAACTAAAGAGACTTATGGAACTCAGGCTGACTTGTTTGCTTTGCTCTACGCTGGGAAGACGACGGTGCGATTTCATCTGTTGGAGGCGTAACCGCAGCAGTTAGGTCTACTCTAAAGGTAGTTCCGTTCTCCTCGGATGAGAATCGGTAGCTATTATATTATAATAGTAGTAGCGGTGTGACTTTCTTCTTGAAAAGACAGCTTTCAAACAAAGCCTTTCTAGGCTAACGAAGTTAGGGCAACAACTCCTGACTCGAGGTTGAGAATAGGATTCGATGGAAAACGGGATCAAGCTTAATTACTTGACGTTGTGATCAATTGTTGTACCGATGGGTGTTTATGAAAGTGGAGCTTCGGGAAAGATGGGCACTCGTCATGTGCTGCAACTCGATTTGTCGCAACAAGAGGAGAAGAAGATACCTCGATGAAACCCAATCAGGATGTGAACAAAGGCCACTGCTCAAACTCTTCGATATGCGCTAGCTAGGCAATCCCTTTACTTAATCTGATAATTGATCTCTTGCTACCAGATCTGCCCTTACGGATCTGTTGAAGGGAGGATTTAAAAAAAAAACAAGGCATATTGAATCTATGGTGGTAGGGAGGGGATGGCCTCTCATCAGCGGTAGGAAGATCCAAGTTAGGAGTTTGTACAGGGGAGAATCGGTCTTGAAGCTTAGTTGAAGGTTACGGAAAAGGGAAAAGAAGTGTTTGGCTAGGGGGTCTCCACCTTTTTTGGATAGGGGATAGGAAACGAGCCAACCGGCGAACAGTTAGTTACCGAACACTACCTTCTTTCTTTGGAATGAACAAAGACCATACGCCTAGATTGGCGACTTATGGTTTAGGGAGATGAGCCCTTCATAGCATAGGGAAATTGGCCTAGATCCAGATACACCCATCCATCTCTTTGTCCCGCTACCTCACCCCCCGCCCCAGCTTCTTTTTTTCGCATGCCACATAGAGAGTCACCCATTCTTTTTCTCTTTCTGCTAACACCTGATTGGATTCGTAGGTCTTATATCCGAGACAAGGCGACAGTATGAACATTAAAAAAAAGAGTCCGTATTGTCAGGAATCGGTTTTTATATAGCTACCCACGTCAATGGAATGGACCTCTTTTTTAGCTTAGCTGTATGCTCATCCAATTGGATCGGACTCCCCATTCGGCTAGCTAAAGAATCAATAATATCCGGTCGCCTTTT
>Ga0209700_100156_pt1:75000-106238 | contig 106238 bp, 57 predicted proteins | sample SiratroredBW_FD_187528 | JGI IMG/M metagenome (GOLD analysis project Ga0209700, IMG submission 187528) | Root nodule microbial communities of legume samples collected from California, USA - Siratro red BW (SPAdes) (version 2) | ecosystem: Host-associated > Plants > Roots > Nodule...
GCGCCAACCTCGGGATGCTTTACTCCTAACCCCACAAGATTCCGAGACGGAGCTTAACCTGAGTCTCGGTTAAGAACGGCGATGATCTACGTTTCACACGGCGCACGATTCCATGGATAGTTTCATTCGACATCGTGATGGAGGACATAACTTACGATCATCGGCTTTGATCATGCCACTAGGGATTTTATTAGGACATTGCCAAATTATCCGCATACTTTGTCGCATCTCTTCAATACGGATACAGTAACGATCATAGCGATCTCCTCTGGTACCTACTGGTACGTCAGGATCCGATTGGTCATGAACATCGTAAGGTGCTGCTCTTCGCGAATCCCAGCATACCCCTGGTTGGGATGGGTAGGCCCACCACTTCACTTTCACTTAGGCCTGGGCCAAGTCAGTGGGGGGACCCTGTCGGGCTCCTCCCCCCCCCAAAAAAAAACACAAACTGTACGTGATAGTTTCCCTTCATACGGCTCGAATCATTCTCATATGCCCTGGGAGGCATCCTTTCCTTGTTTGTTGGGTTGGTTCACGCGCGCGCAAACGAGCACTGGCCGCAACAGCAGGGAACTATGACCAATAGAGTCAGACACTTAGTTAGCTACATCCGCACGCAAAAGGAATGTGGTTCTGGTTGAGGCTTTCTTTCCTTTATTAGTAAAGGGGGCGCGGGACGTTCGCGGAGTCCGTGCCTTCCGTACCACCACAGGACTGGTCGTTCTTGGGCGGATCCCGCTCCTAAACATAAGGGATAGGGGGAAGGTGGCCGGGCCTATCATATCAAAAGAAAAGGGTTGTAAAAAGAGAACCCGGCTACCTATTTCATTCGACGTTCCGCCCGATTCGACCGACTTTTTGATAACAAGAAGGCGGCGAGCTGATCTGCTTTGATCAAGGAAAAAGCCCAGTCAGCCACCAACTCGGTGCAGGTCACGTGACCTACAGCTCGGCCTTCGTTCGCTTTTTGAGACTTCCTCTACCCACATCTCTATGTGCCCGCAGCACTTCCATATGGAGAAAGATAGGCTTACCATGTTCCATCAATAGCACCTAACCTATGCCGATTTTGGCGGACTGTGCTCCACCCCGGTGAACTCATGCGGTTCCGACGTGCCCAGAGGCCAGAGGCGAATCCATTCACGGTCCGTAGGACCAACACCATTCGAAGGTGGGTGGCCCGCCCCGCCTAGAACAGTCATGTTTGACTGGGCTTACACACATTCGCTCACTTACGCTGTCCCCCCTCAGCTCACCCTAGCCCCGGGCCTTTTGCTCTTCTAACGTAAGCTCCAAGGCTTCACACCAAGTCTTCGCTGACATAATATGCATGCTTAAGTAGGGTCAGGCAGAACCGTTGTTGCCTGATGGGGACCCCCCCCATATTGCTATCAATGTCTTCATGTCGCACGACCTCTTAACATTACACCACTGAATCCCCAATCCTTTGCTTGCTGTGCAGTGACAGTACCAATATCCACTAATCGTTGTTTCCAGATACGGTTGCCGGTTGACATCTCTTCTAATTCGTCGATACGAGAAGCAAATTGTTGTGTGAAGGAATCAATATCTCGACATAAGCCAAGAGGCAGATCTTGTGCCACTCCACCTGGTCGTATGAAACTGGCATGCATCCTGGCTCCCGAGACTCTTTCATAGAATTCCAACAATTTCTCCCGCTCCTCAAAAGCCCACAGGGACGGAGTTGATGCTCCCACATCCATAGCATGAGTAGTTAAAGCAAGTAAATGATTTGAAATTCGAGTTATTTCACGGAATAACACTCGTATATATTGAGCTCGTAATGGTACCTCGCAATTCAAAAGTCTCTCTACGGCTGAAGAATGAGCGTGTTCTTGGGCCATCGTAGAAACATAGATAGGGTCGACGACGGAACGAAGAACTCACCCTAGATACAGCTTTTTCGTACACGTTCACTTGCATCACATACACAAGTGCTCTCTGAACCGTGCAATAAGGTCACCCATAACACGGCTCTCCCACTTGAGTTACCTTAGCCCCAGGCAGGCCATGCTATTCAATGATATTGGAAAAATGGCAGCGTAACGTAACAACTAGTATTGAAAGCTGGTCGCCTTTTTTTTGAGGGAGGGAAAGCCTTTCAATAGGAGCCCTACTTCCCTCTTTGCGACCTCATCACTTCAAAGCGCAAACCAATTTCTTAGTCACCGGGCGGAGCGCACCTGAGGTACTTTGCTTATAGCTTTTTTAGGTTATGCAATAGACGGGAGGATTAGCTCTGGATCCCCCCTGCTTGCAGAAATGAATGGATCAGAAGGGGGGGCTGGGTTCTATTTCCGGGCCGGGCGGGAGGTGAAGGCCATAAGATTGCCCTCCCGGTAAGGAAGAGAGGAAAAGGGTGCTGTCATCTAATCTATCTCGACCAGTTTCCCGAGGCGTTGAAAATCCAGACCGGCTCAGAGAATCACTGGCGCTATTTAGCCCTTCGTTTCGCCATTCGAAGTACTACCTCTGCCTTCCCCTTTTGTAACATACCCAGGCGCCCTCCTTTCCAATCACTAAGAAAAAAAATACCAATCAAAGCCCTATCTAAGTAAAGCTTCGTCTGTTATTTTTCCGGCCCCAGGGGAGTTTACTCAACCCATTCCCCAGTCTTCCGCACTGCTCAAGTAAGTGTGCGACTCCGTATGAGGACCTCCTTCCCTTCTGCCCACTCTCCGTTCACACGGTTCTCAAAGCAGAGGAGGAAGGGTGGGCAGCAGGTACCACGAGCCCTCTGTCCCACACATCTATCCAGAAGCAAGTGTAGTTCACCGGTTCCACCGAATGCTCCTATCTCTCGGCAAAGATCGTGTGAGTGTGCAGTTATGCTTCGGATGCTTCGCCATAGAATAGATCGACCCAGTTCCCGTTCTTTTCCGGTGCACTCGCTTTATATCTCCGACACACAAGGAAGGACGCGGTGGGAAGCAGCCCTAGCCTCTGTCCGGCCGATCATTCCGCTGGCATCTTGCATTCACGCCTCCGTTTGACTGCCGCTCGGGGATGGAGTTGTAGATACGTTAGTCTTAGCGGATCGTTGGCTCCACCTGTTATCTCCTTCTACGACATGCTGTTGTCGTCGCCATATTCCATATGTAACTTAGTCATCTCTGCCTCGCTGCGGGTCAGCACGCACCTCCGAAAGAAACGGAGGACTTCATTCAGTGACTCCGCGATCGCCCTCTAAACGATCAGAATAAGGTAAAGCTTGAAGATAAGTTTTGTACTCTATTAATTTCTCAGTCCCTCTAGTCGGGTGGGCGCCGGCCGGTCTTTCGACCAGATCCCCCTAAAAACCGTACGTGCGGGTCTCCCCGCATGCGGCTCACGCCATTCGAGGTGGCCCAGCCCAGCATTCATTCGCAAATCCTGTAGTGAAATTGAGACTGCTCGACCTCGGAAGCTAATTCGCGTGTAGGCAGCGCTGTCTGTCGTACCGTTGACTCTATCTATTCACTTTCATTCATTTTGATAGGCTTGCTCCCTCTTTTTCCAAGAATTCATGCACTTCCCCTTGACTTCAGAGGGCCTTCTCTAATAGGGGAAAAGCCTTCCATTTCCGTCAAATGACCCGGCCCCCCCTGGCTCTTCCACCGTCCTGGCTCCCTTTCCTACCTATGCTATGCCCTCCCGGCACAGGCCTACCACGCTTCGCGCCTGCGGCGTTTTCGCCGGACGGTCTTTGCCAGTAGTGCCATCCTCCCCGCTGGCTGTATGGGCGGGTTGTCCCTCGCTGCTGCGTTCTGTTAGGCTATGGATTACAGGAACAAATGTAGTTGAATGAGACAGCAGGCGGGTTACACGTTCCGCTGTGCCGAGATGTGAGGTGCAGGTGGTGATGATCACCCCGGGGTATGCGCTAGCGCCCTTGACAGGCACTCCAGGACCCGCCAACGCTCATGAAAACCCGGGTCGGTCCTCCATTCATCTGACCGGAGGTGTGGATAACGAGGCCACCTTCACAACCTTCTCCCTTCTGTCCTTATGTTGTAGTAAGGTAGGGCGGTTCGCTTGAGTTGCTCAACCGCCCCTTAGCCCGGTGCTCATGACGCGCTACGGGACCTCCACCGTGCCGGGGGACCAAGCAAGCAGGGCATAGCTAGCGGCATAGGAGCCGACTCGGCGTCAGCGGCTTCGTGCCGCACTGGAGTGATCCAATATGTGGTTCCGCACGTTCCACCACTTCTCCGTTCATTTCCAATACTGATCGTGAAACACCATGAGCAGCAGGATGTTGAGGTCCGAAATTCGAAGTGAAATTTTTGATTTGCCCGTTCCTAGTCGTCATGGGAAAAAAGGAATAAATAAGAAAGAGATTATTACCTAAGAGCTTGTCCAGTACCAGAAATGCATCTCCTTGCGTGCGAGAGACTTCTATGCCAGCCGTTATTCCCGGCTCTGTTATGAAAGAAAGCTTTGACTCATCTTACAGGTGTTCCCTAATGAGGGATTTTAGGGTTCTCCTTGATCTCCTCCCCCCATTTCCGGCCTATTATTGATTGAGGGGGATTTGACCTATGCTGAAGGTTGCTTGCTTACCAAGCCACCCACTTGAGAAGCTAGTCGCCAGAAAGAAGCGGCGAGGACGCGAAGCTGTCTACGAAGCTTCCCTCCCCCTGTAGTCGAAGTACTCGGCGCTACTTTGATTCAAAAGGTTCATCTAGTGAGGTGGTCTGAGGGACATGGCTCTCCTATCGGCACATTCATCCATCGTATAGAAAAGGCGACCTTCTTGCGAATCAAACACCTCTTTCTTTTTCCTATGTAGCGTATTAAACAACCAGCCTAGCCGCCGGCTGAACGGCAAAGAGAATCTCGTTCCCCTTAGGTTAGGCACGACCGGCTTCGAAGAAAAGAAAGCACCAGGCTTAGAACGACTCGCCTTAGCAGTCAAAGGTTCGAATCCGATACCGATGTTGCCTATTTCTTTCTTAAGGGCGAACTGATCGACTTGCATGTGTTAAGCATCTTTCTCAAAGTAGCATGATTGGACCTTCCTCTTTCTCTTACTTAGATAGAGGAGAGAGCACGTAAGACTTTCTTTTCTACGATCTTTCTTCTCTTATTTTTTTATTCTTCCTTGGCCGTGTGGAACATGGTTATATAGAACCTCTAGAATTAAGCTAGCTATCACTCTTTTCTGATTGCCACCCGTAACAGTAATCAAAAGAAAGTATTATGGTACGCCGTCCACGGGGTTTGGGAAGTGCCTTTGCTCCCTTTCCCAATCGTTTACGCTTACCATCAAGTGGTATGCGGCCTTGAGATTGGGATTATTTAGGAAGATTTCGCGGTGGCTTTCTATTTCAGTGAGTACTTCCATTATCTTTAGTCTTTTTTGCGGTGAAGCCTCGTGGATATGCAGATCCTCGAAAACCTTTTGTAAAAAAGTATGCTTGGGTCTTCTATGCTGGCACCCATGAAGAAAGGAATCCTTTCTTTTAAGTAGTCAACACTAGGGGCGTTTGGCTCGAAAGGTTGATCCTCAGCATGAGTTCTTGTTGCATTCTAAAGGGTTCCGGCGGGTTTGGGGGCGCTTCCGGAGGAATCCCTTGCGCCTGTTGAACAGGATGGTTTACTTCGGGTTCCCCTACATTTGGTGCTGGCGCCTGCGGCCTTTGGTCGAGGGCCGCCCATATATCATCTTGGGGCACGCTGTCCACTGGGGTTGATGGTCCGGAAGCTCCCGTAGCCCCCCCCGAAGGAGCCATCATCTTAGCCAGCTCGGGATCCAAAATAGTCAAAACTATTGCTATAACCAGCCCTCCACCACACCACCCGAGTCTACTAAAAAGAAAGTGGAGATATTTTGTGAGAAGCATGGATTTTAGTTTGACAACAAATAAATGAAAATCCATACCAATCAATAGAAATTCAAAATAAAAACAAAAAAGGATCGAAATTAGGACCAAAAACTTAAACACTCTTGCACCTTCTAACATCTCGAATGGATAAAGAATCGTCACGCTCTTTCATTCACGATTTTATGTTCTCGTCGCTTCCTGTTGTTGGGCTTGGGAAGGGAAAGTCTCAAGTATGTGCTTATTCCACTTCCATTCCCACCGGAAGGGCACCCTATTTTCAGTTAACGCAATCAAGAGGTGGTAGGTGTGGCGTTGGTTTTGCACCGTGTTCCACACGTACAATCCGAGTAGGGTGAGGATCACGAAGACAAAAAGACTCAATAGTGAATAGATGGTGCAAGGGTGCTGTTCCAATAATTCCAATAGCTTCATTCGACATAATTTACCGGACATTCCGCTTCTTTTCTTGCTCTCAAAAAAATGAAGAAAGACTTGTTTGTTGTAAATCGCTGGTTGGGTTTACCCATCAAGAAAGACATGTGGGATTGGGGGACATCTATAACTAAGTAAAGACTGACTACAATTCAATAAATCACTACACACTGTCTATCTATCTGTTTCCATTTAATCAAAGAAAGTTCCATTCGATCTTAGGCGATCTCAGGTTACCGACTCTCCGGCCTCATTTCGAGGCACGATTGGAGAGCTCCTTGGGCCTGCCGCTTTCTCCAAAATGGAAAACTTTCAAGATTAGCGTACTTTTCTATCTATCACTTACGTCATTTCTTGTTGTCAGTCAATCTTCATCAAGACAGTTGACCAAGTCTCATCCCCCTACCCTTACTCCAAGGGGCTTCACACTCTGGGAGTTCCTTCTACTTGACCAGCTTATTCGGATTTCAATTACCAGCCCCCTATAGGTATTGTCTTCCAATCAGTGGGTTCATGCCGCACAGAAAGCGAGACCTGAGAAGGAGGCTGTAGGAGAGAGTCCAGCATAACTGAAATCATCTAAGCTGACAAGGACCCAGAAAAGGAGGATGCTGAGGAAGAAGGCTTCAGTGAAGAGGAAAATACAGACTGAAGCAGAGAAGGCAACCATTAGGTTGGTCTGATGGTGAAGTACCCAGAGCAGAAGGTAAGGCTGGGAAAGACCACAAGAAGCTGGAGAAGGGACAGACCTCGTCAACGGAGTTTTCTTATGAGCTTTCTTTCAGAAGGCTTGGCTCCGGAAGATGACCTGATGGAGGAAGACTTTAAGGTTGATGAGTCAAGCAGTCAGACCCAGGTTAAAGAAAATGAGCCAAAAACTGGCATTAGTGTCCGAGGGCGGAAACCGGTCTCTACAGACTAGAATATTCTAACATAGCATTGTTACAGTTTTGGTTACTTTCTTTAATTGAAGTGAAGTCCCAGAGTGAAAGTTAACTAAAATCAAAAGTGAATCCCGGAGAGGGGAAAGCAGGAACGGTGAAGTAGATTGTCATTCCGTTGAGGACTTACCCGAAACAGTCTAATCTTTTGATTGGGACTCATCTTTCATATTTTGTAAACTCCGCTCCAATCATAAATAAAAGACACAGATGAAACTGCCTTAGCCCGAAAATCAATACAAGGAAAGGAATGAAATCCCACTTCCTATAGATCCCAGGTTCTAGCTTCATACTATACTGGATAGCTAGAAAGATAAGAATACAAACTTCCAAATTGAACTCATTATGGAGTTCTCTTTCTGGTCCCTCAATGTCCAGTCTTGACAATGGTCAGACCTTAACACACTTTTGCTATACAGCTTCACTCCTATTACAAGACAAGAAGTAACGAAGGCAAGGGAGAGGGAATAAAAGAAGACCGGTAGAGGAATTCTACTCTCTGAGCTTCTTCTAAAATCTACGAATGCGTAAGAAGGAGGGAGGAAACTTTACATGACCGAGAGTCAATCCAAGGCAATTTTCCTCAAGCGGAAGTACTCTTAGAAAGGTTTAGGAACTTAAAGAGAGGAGTGAAGCTGCTTGACCGAACTCAAATGACTGGTGCAAAACAAAACAAAAGAAGTAAGCACCTCTCTTCCTACCCATGGCTCTCTTGTTCTTCATGATGGGTCTCCACCGGCTAATGGCACTCAATTTCGTAGCACCATTGGATCTGTGTGCCAATCCTGTTTTCCATTCTCGCATGAAGCACATTGCCATTGATTATCATTTTGTGCGTGATAAAGTATCTAAATGCTTGCTTCAAGTGTCTCGTGTCTCAACCAAACCAAGGATCAACTCGCTGATGCTCTCACGAAATCATTATCCCAGCAACGGTTCTCAATCTTACGGTCCAAGATTGGTGTCTCCAATGAGAGCACCATCTTGCGGGGGCGTATAAGTGATAAGGGTCCAAGGTTTTCATCACCAGCAAAATCCTCTATCAAGAGATAGTTTTTCTCTCCACCTCCACAAATCTTGGCTAGATAACCAACTAACAGAGAGAAAGACTCTCCTGTAACTTAGGACTCTAGAGATATGGTTGTAATCTTTTCTTTTTTGTTTGAAATTGCCTAACATGTTGTATCATATACTATATATACTGTTTATACACAGTTGAGATCAATGTACAATTTTCCTTGAATCTCAACCATTCTGTTCTATTCTTATATACTCATATGATCCTTGGTGCTTTAGTAGGCGCAGGAATTACATGATCTACAGATACAGAGTTTCCTTCATCTGACCATAGACTAGAGCCACTTTTGATTCTGCAATGTTTTTTTAATTACTCCATATTCTTTCATTTCCTTGTAAAGATCATTTCCTTCACGAGTACGCTCCCCCACTCCGCCGAATAGTCCGATTTTTCCTCCACGGCGATAGGGGGCTAAAAGATCTACTACTTTTATTCCTGTTTCAAAAATAGAAAATTTTGTATCTAACTGTATAAAATAAAGGCGGGCGCAGATCTATGAATGGGGGATGTTGTGCGAGTATCTACAGGGCCTAAATCATCAACAGGTTCGCCAAGCACGTTGAAAATTCGTCCTAGAGTAGCCCTGCCGACTGGAAGACTTAGAGGAGCTCCCGTGTCAACCACTTCCATTCCTCTCATTAGACCATCTGTAGCACTCATAGCTACAGCTCTAACTCGATTATTTCCTAATATAAGAATTGCTGTACTTCACAAGTCACATTCATTTCTTGACCGGTAGTCTCTACCTTTCACTACCAGAGCGTTGTAAATATTAGGCATCTTGCCCGGTCTTAGGTGTAGCCTTTCCCCCCGGCCAATGATTTGAGCGATACGTGTCCCCGGTTCTTTTTTTGCAAGTTAAACTTGCAAAATGGCTAGTCAAGCATAAGAGTAGGGATAAGCCCTGTAAGCCAATATGGATTTCTTTATCCTATATAAGATGCTTTCCCATATATTTTTAGTGCTTTTATATTATATATAGTAGCCGGCCTAGTGGCTATCCTCTTTCCTGCAGTCCTAAGCTAAGTCCCTGTCCTTATCTATGGGCTGGAGATATGAGAGTTTTGGATTATGAAACAAGAGCATTCTAGACTTCTCTGTCTATAGCTCTCTCCTTTGTCTATTATATTCATGTCTAGGAGCAGGAATTTCATTGTGCTTTCTTTCAATAGGCTAGCTGTCTCTTGCTTTAGTTAGTTGAAGGCTTCTGTAGGCTGGGCTGGACCAAAGGATCGTTCTCCTTTTCTTGAGCGTAAAGGATGTCCCACTTCCAACCTGTAACTGACTTCAATCTGTCTTAGTTGGTTGACGCATATATCTCTGAAATATGTTTAGGATTCAATCCAGCCCCAAGCGTACCTGGAGCTACCCTGTTTACCGGATCCAACCAACGATTAGAGGTATGCCCGTCCGGTGTCCGGTCCCTCAAAATCTTTCAATATGGCGGCACCCCGCTTTCCAGGTGGCACTCAGAAAGAAAAAGCGGGATTCAAGCGATGGGGCCCTCCTCACCTCTCCCCACCCCTTTCTCACAGAAGCAACCAAAGTCAAGGTTACTCGCTATGAGAAAGGCCTTCCTTTCACCGCGCGAAAGATTTCATGTCTCTTTCACTGCGCTACTTTGGACCCTCTCAAGCCAAAACAAAAGCCAGCCTACCCGCTTTCCTTTCGGTCAGCTGCCCCTCAACCGCATAGGGGGCTTTATTTATACATAATAAAAGAACACACGCATCAGAAAGAATCAAAAGAAAGTCAATCTACACGAATTCCGGGCAATAGCTTAGGGGAGGGGCAGCCCTATAGAATAGAACGCCTATACTCCTCATCGGTGAAATAGCGATAGAATTATCGGTCAATGTCGGATTGCCTATCGTGAGTGTTCAGGTCTTGAATGAAAGAGTTCAGACTGCCCTCCATGAGATGTCGCTGAAAAGCATGTTCCAAGCTGTTTAGAGGTGCGACTTTTTCGCGAAGAAAAAAGTCAGCTTCTTTTCTTATTTCGGTATAAGGTGAGAGCTCCATTATGCGTTCAATATTTTGTTCGTTAATAATGAGTTCCTGGAGTCGCTCCTGCAACAACGCTTTCTTTTCCATAAGTTGCAATTCTTGAAACTCCTTGTCCCCAATCTCCAAATAATGGTCGACATTGAGCGCTTGATCGAAATGCTCTCGAACCAGCCTCTCATAGTCGCCGATATTGTTTTGTGGCGGAATATTAGAATATTCCATATGTTCTAGATGGCGTATTCTATTGTAGATGTCGGCCTCGCTCTCCGCCGCAATTTCATTACGATAAGTGGCAAGAGATGCGGAACTTGATTCAGACTCTAAGGCCGGGAGGTTGGAACTCTCAGCGCCGTTGTCAAAATAGCAAATCCACTCAAAGTCTAGAGGCTGAGAGCCAATAGTAGCTACTAAAAAGTCCAATTGGACTATGCGAAATAAAAAAAGTACTAAATCCGTAGAAAGCCAATAAAAAATAATTAACACAAGAAAACTCCTTATCGTTCGCACATATAGATCCCATTGGAGTTTAGGATTTCTTCTCATTTTTATAAGTTTTTTAGGATCGCAATTTACTGCGAAGTCGGTGCCCATAGCGATATCCTAATTCGGCTACCTCTCCCACTCATTAAGGCAGAATTTACTATTGCCAAGGGAGACCGGAGTTCTCTATGCCCCTTCACCTACTAAAGGATCAATTACGGGACGGCTACGCTTCTCAAGGTCCTCTGCTTCAGAGTGACCCCGCCGGGGCGATCCAGTCACCCGGAGATTTTTCTTTTTTTTTACTGTGATCCCGGAGATTTTTTTTGTTGCTGCACTAAGGTTACTTACGGTTGAGGCTTTTTCTTCCCGCTTGAAAAGCATTCATTCTTTTCGATCTTGTACTTGAACGAGCAAGAAAAAACGAAAGCGCTAACGAAGAGACGAAGCAAGAAAACGGATGCGCGCCTAACGCGCACCGGCTTTCGCGCAGCTCAATCCTAGAATGGAGACTGTCGTTGAATAGATACCATCAGAGATTCTATTCTAGAAGATGCTCGCTACCTTACCTATGTAATTCAATTGCTTGCTTGAGACCAATCATCAACCCAATCCAATCTGTTTAGTTCCATTCATCTTTTTTTTTACTCCCATATTAAGAAGAAGAGGCAAAAACCAGGTTTTAGAGAGGGATGGATCATGCCCGAAAGCAGGTTGCCCGAGGGTGCTTGGATTGGCATGTCAAAATCACCAACTTTCATAGTTCTACCTCCGGAAAGAAGGGGTCGAGAGTGCCCTTCTATCTTGGATTACATATTTTCCAAAGCCTCATCTTTCTTAAAGTTCGTTCATACTGACCCTTTGAAAGAGAATGCATGTTCTGATGCTTGCACGGGTGAGAATGAATCTACTTCCCCTTCAACAAGAAGGAGAAAGTTAACTGGGGGCCTAATCCTATTTTATGAAGCTCTTTAGAGATGAAAGGTCTGGGATATGATCACAAGGCAGCGCCATGATAAGATAGTTGCTTCTGTTAAGCGTGAAGCTCAAGAGAAAGGTTGACTTTCCCCTCCTCCAGGTTCTATTACTGGTCTTTATGTTATTTTGACTTTTTGTTTTCCGTTTGTTTGATTCATTTGGATAGATTGATTCCACTATTGCAGCGAAGGACGACAGAAGAGAGTAGCCCTATTGTTGTTGTTTAGTACGAGATCGAAGGGAAAGGAAGTACGTAGGCACCTCTTCCTTAATAGAATAGGAACTGCATTTCTACCTAGCCCGGTATTCAGCACTAGCTCAATCACTGCTACAGCTTCTTACCTAGGGGACAGGATTCCACGACTCTCTTATTTGAATGAGAGCCCTTATCTCGTTGCGGTAGACTTTTGCTTCGACTTCCACTCTTTGTCCTACTGACTGTGCTCGGACTGCTGGAGCAGAAACTATAAAAAAATGCCGGGTCCAGGAAAAGCGGATTCTCGGTTAGCTGCTTTTTTTAGCACAGGAGTCGTAGATCAGCTGATAAACTCATTTGGAAACTGACCCCTTCAGGAAGATTCACCACAAAATCTGCATATGCACTAGCCACAACCATTGAAGATGAACCAAACCTTTCAGTTCCAAACTGTCAAGACCTTCGCTGGCCACCCCCACTCTAAAAAAAGTCAAATACTTCCTAAGGCTCTGTGCCCATAATCGTCTTCCAACCAGGAGTCATCCGCACCACATACACATTCTAGCTGAAAACTTCTGCCCTGTACACTGCTATTTCGTCTTGAGCCTTGACGTCAATGGAATAACCAGATTCTAAAAAAAAGAAAAAATATGAGCGGAAATTGGACCCTACCACAATCATTGCCAAAGCTGCCGAATACAATTTCCGACCACCATCTACCTAAGCAGTTCACCAATGACGCATCAAAAGGGTAAAATGGATAAAGCTAGACATTGGATGGCTCCTAAACGGGTAACTCAGGACCGGGCGGAACAGGAGGCTGGATGGAAGGGTACGAGGGATTGCAAGCTTCTCCTTTTTTTTTTAAAAGAGTGAGCAGGAAATCTCGTATGTGACCAGACCAGTGAAACTTCATCTTTCAACACCCTCTCAAGGCATATCTCGGGATGAATAGCACTGGGATGAAGACAAGGTTCCTCGATCTTCATTCTTCCTTTGATTGCTAGCAGTAAGAATACAGTGATCTCGGTGCGCAAAGAAATGAAGCTTCTTTCAGATCCCGGGTAACTAATCTAAGAAGTTCTACTCGTCAAGTAAGAAGTATGGCCTGACATCTTTCTTTGCTCTTCTTCTAATTTAATTTCCGTTCTCTTTTTCGATAACCTTTGCCTAAGATGAGAGAGTGCATTTCCATTCACATCGGCCAAGCCGTAATGATGACCGAGAATGCTACCTTGAATGCAATTGATATCTCCCTTTTATTCTCTTGATTATCCTCATCAAGGTGTCATCAGACTCACGAAAGAGGCAAAAGGGAAAGAAGTGATTGTGCAACTCGCAGAAGAAGGGAAATTCGTAGGCACCTCAATCATAGGCCCGAAAGAGGAAGGGGCTGAGCGGGAAAGATGCCTCGGGGATCCCTTGGTTGTACGAGCATGGAAAGGGAAGACAGACCACGGCCTAAGAGATAGAAAGTCAGTGACGGCAGAGCGGAGTGAGAAGCTGAACTAACTAGTCAAGATAGAAAGATATGAGGAAGGACTCAGTAGGGCATCCTCGCCGGAGAGCGGGTTGGCCTCTGAGGGCTAAGCAAGTCGGGGCTCGCCACTGAGGATTCCTAACAAACGGGGGGCGATAGGTAGCCAACAATAGAATCTCTCTTCATGATGCCCCGCCTTGACCGATCTGATTTGGATTCAGAACCTACATCAATTGATCAAACAAAGCATTCATCTCTATCCATAATCTATAGAATTTAGCAAATCCTGAAAGCCAGATCTAATCTAACGAAGAAAGATCTCAAAACAAACAAAAGACGGATCGGCAAAACAACTCTCTCCGCGTGCTAAGCGCAAAATGGAATTTGATTGGATCTTCGGACCTATAGAAGCCTTACTATATGTAGTTCCCAGTGATAGAACTGCTAAACAATAAGCTCCTTAGAAGGACGGGTGGAAGAGCCATTCGTTTAGATCGGATAGACCTTTACTCTCGATAGACCGATCGAAGACTGACGGCAGACCGAAGAGAGCAAGCCAGTGGCAGAAATAAGTGGAATCGATGGCTTTTTTAAGGAAAATCAACGAGAGTCCTTTTGACTTTGATTAGGCCAGGACTCATACTAGGATGAAAGGCAAGGATGATAGGATGTCCTCGCGTACTGGCTTATTCGCAGAGCAGGAAAGAAGATACCTTTCTTATGCAATTCTCGAGGTTCACCAGGACTCATCTCGATTGCCCGATTCCTTTTGATTTCAAAGCAAGCTTCGATCTTTTAACTGATAGAAGGATTGGGATATGATTCACGAATGAACCACACTGACACAGCACAGAAAAACAGGCGATACACATCAGGCAAAGGAAAGAATAAGAATCGAAGCTTTAGCAACTTGACTCCCAGGAACAAAAGACACTGATTTTATAGCAGCGCTCGAAACTACTGTTTTAGTAAACTTTCCCAGGATGGAGTTCCGGGCGAAACAACTCAGTCGAGCCTGAATTATTGCACTAGCCGGTTGACGTCCTCCCCGGATGCCTTTCAAGGGAAAAGCGGGCACAGCTCACGCACGGCACAAGAGGCAAGGAACTTTCAACAGGCATGGACGGCTGGCTTAAAGTCTAGGACTTCCTAACTGCTTGATTGATAAGTATTATTTGTACTATAATACGGGAATGAATCGCATATGTTGGTTGAGAATTGCTCGGGAATTCATAGTTACTTTGCGGGGGCTACTCTTCTTTTTTGTCAATCGAGCCGCTTTCCCTCATTCCACTCGTCCAGCCTCTTCGCGAACTTGTACAATCGATGCCACAAAGATAGTCAACTCTATTATCGAAGAAATAAGGAAATGGGCGACGATTTGGCACCAGATATCCGGAGGTGTGGAAAGAGCAGCTGTGAGAAGCGGAAAAACCATCAAAAAACGACGATTGTTCGTGAAGGTTTCCACAGAAAGACCCCTTGGTTCTGGCAAACAGATCACAATTACAGGTACCTGAGAGCATACCGATGGAATGAACGAAATACGAACAGTTAGCATAATATGGTCATAGATCTTAGGTTGTAACTTGATCATGAGCGAATTTGTTGATGTTGCACCCACGAAGTATAGAAAGTACCAAACATTGGGAACTACCCGGGGAAGAGTTAGGAACAGTAACAAGGAGAAGCGAGAACCACTTAAATAGAGGAATCGATTGTATTTCCTCCTTTGTTCCCCATAGCAACTGGGGATCAAAAAGCACCAAATTTGATGACTTATTAAGGGAAAGACGAAGTAAGAACATGCTATTGAAGACGTTGCAACATATGTCGGGGAGGCCTCCGTTGATTGTGTACAAACAAAATACGAGTCCAAAGACAGGGTAAGAAAGGGTTTAGCTAATGGAGAGATTAACTCTTCCGGGAACCAGTAACGCGTAAACCATGTCAAACCAAGACCGATCAATATCCGAACGGAACGGATTCGAACTTCTCCTAGAATCGTTTCCGGTGCGAAATGAAATTAATAGGATATATATGAGTAATTCAAAGGATAAAGAGAAAGATTTGATAGGATTAAGGTAGCGGTAGTATATTGGAAGAGGAACTAGCTTTGACTTTCGCTGTCTAGGTATTTTTTGTTTCCCCCTTAAAAAAAAGTGACATGATCTCCTTCCCCTTCCACAGTCAAAGCAAAGATTGCAACAGATCATTTCCGAATCTTGTATCGATGGGAACATATGGGACTGATGCGCGACCTGTAGACCGAAAATCCGAAGATCTCGATGTACTCGATTTCAGTGGCTTTTTATAAAGTCTAACTCCCCTTTTCATAGAATTCTTGCTCCAGCACTCAATGGTGATGATTAGCGTAGCGCATTTATAAATCCTTCTTGCTTCGCGAAAGCCAACAGCCCTGGTGGAGTTCTATTTGACTCTGGACAAGAGATTGAATAAGCAGATTCTAAGTCCGACTTCCTATTTTCCATAAGAGGAGCAGACATTGAAAGGAGTAGGAGAATGACTGCCTAGCTCACTCAGAACCTGAAGATCACATTCTTTTTCTCTTGTATCCGACCTGCTTGCTAACTCAGATGCATTCACTTGAACCAAGATGGTACCCCCCTACCCACAACATCCACTGTACACAACCCCCATACTGGGCTTCCGCACCTAACCTAACTGACAAAAGAAGCCTTTTTTCTTTCATTTTTATGATATCAAAAATAGGGAACTACTCAATGGGATTTCCTTTATCTTTGAGTCGAAATGACTTTGTCTACTGCATGAGTCACTGTTGCTTTGGAACTCCCTCCTCCACTTGTTAGTCTGGCTTTCGAACAGCCGGCTAAGGCTTAGGGGTAGCTATAGCTCCAGGTAGGGGAACGGTCTATTCGCTTTGGTCTTCTCTGGAAGATCTATGATTTGGTAGCAGAGAAGGGTGTAGCTTGGAGCCCGCCATGTCATCAAGAAAACCTCCCTGGAGCTTGGTCATCCCAGATGAGCTGAGCTACGAAGTTTGGCATTCGTGAGGACGCAGCCGTGTCAGAAAGGGCATTCTCGCTTATCTGTATATGAGAATTGGGTCACCGCGGCAGAGCTTCAATCGAAATAGTGATTCTTTGGCCAGGTTTGCTTATCCAACCCTCGAGTTTAAGGGTCCCGAAGAGACCAGACCTTGGGAAGGCATCACTTATGCTAGAAGGCTTCACTGCCCTCCTTACTAGCAGCCCAGATCTGTTTAGTGCTCGGCTTGATGCCATCTCAGATGTCCATTCAAGTAGCCTGCCTACCCTATTTTCTCTTAGATTAGAGAAGGGGCCTAGCGTGCCAATGATTTTGCTACAACTACTGTGATTTCCACTGCTGCTCCTTCTTTTGCTACCTTGCGGAAGTCTTACTGCTAATGTCTGAAGCCCCTAAGTAAGGCCTAAGCGGGGAAGGAGGAAGAATAGCGTTCTAGTGCCCTATTTGTCTAATATCGAAAATTCCCCCCATTCAATAATTCGTATTCGTAGCGTCCGATTCCATTCCTGACTAGCGGACAGAAAGAATTCCTCCTGCTCTACGATTAACTGTTCCGTTTAAGGGATTAAGGCAGTGAACTCGTTAGGACAGCCAGAAGGGCAGAGCTCTATGTTCTATTGAAAGCTGTCTCAAAAGAGCATCCAATCCTGAAAGCAGGACTTAAAGTCCATGTGTTGCGCATGATTAGGGATTAGACTTAGGGCAAGAAGGGCTTCAAGCCCTAAGTAAAGGAACTTCATTTCTCGCCGATTGTACGTCCTTTCAATTTCAACTTATTTTGGACATGAAACTGAATGCACTCGTTAGGTTCAACCTGGGGCTGAGAAAGAGCTTGTGAGTGAGGAATGGGGCTCTCTATGAACAGAATCCGCAGCTATCTTGCTTGAATATAGCTCCAAACAATTCAAAGGAATAGTTCACTCTATACGGTATGGCTACAAAGCGAAGAAGTCGGAATTCATCGCCTGTGGGAGCTTGCTGATAGTGAGGAAGCCATAATCTCTCTATCGGATTGCCTATTTGTCTATCTGTCTGGTGAAGAGAGAATGGAAGAGACTCTCAATAGGGCAAGCACCCCCTCGTCGAGTCCAAAGCTCCAGCTCAAGCAGTTCAATCCAATTGAATTGAGTACCTACGACTGTGGAATGCTTCTTTTATGTTATTTTATTAAAATAGGAACTCAAAGTCAAAACTAGACTTTGTCTTGCACACTGACTTCAATCGTATAGAGATTTCCCACTGTCTGTGTCGATACCAGAAACTACGACTGAAACCTACACCGCTAACGAAGTGAAAGTGATTGCCTACTTTCTATGTCCGGAGACGCTTACTGCACTGCTTCTTCTGTAAAGACAGGCAGGCGGTTATCCGGATGTAGTCAAGGAGGTAGGCTTAGAGCCAGCAATAAAGCTAGCAAAGTCTACCGCGAGCGAGTAGCCTTTGCCAAAGAAGGGACATGCTTACTTAATCTTTACTGAATGCATACACCTCTGAGGGAGATATTTATTGGAAAGAATTCAGCATCTACTTCACTATATGCTATCTGGGTCAGTTGGGATTGGGATTCTTAGTGCTTTTATATTTCTTTGATTTTCCTTCTCATCTCCCTTTCGCTCTTTCTGGTGATTGGATTGGCTAATTGATCTAAACTCTCTCTTTGTCGATGCTCGTGCAGCGGAAGGACTGCTTCCTTCTTTTCTTCGCTCCGAACCTTGCCTTGCTAACGTTTGGTAGCCCTTCTTCAGGTTATTCAGCCTCTCTCTAAGTGCATTTCTGATTCAATCTATTCGATTCCTATTCTCACCCTCGAGTCAGGAGTTGTTGCCCTAATGTAACTTCCTTTTCCTTCGCTAGCCTTGGGGCTTAGTTACTTAATTAAGAGTTATCCCCCCCCTAGCCTATGAAAGCATTCCAATAGCTCTATGCCTACAGCGTAAATGAGTTAGGAACTAGAGTGAACACCAGGGAATTTCCTTATTAATAGAGTAAGGGCAAAGGCAAGTCTTACCATTCCTGGAAGCGGCTCAAAGCATAGTAGAAAAGGAAAAGCTTTTTTGCTCTGATCCCCGTTTCAATCGAGTTCATACCTGGTGTAGACCGTCGGGGAGGAAAGACTGACTACTACAAGGGCTTGTGCCAACCAAGATAGGGGGACGGAGCAAAGACATCTCTTGGCCAGAACCGGACATTGCCCTTTCCCACCACTAGGAGACTGAGAATAGATCCCAGATCCCCAGCCCAGGCCATGCTATCCAGAATGAACTCTTATTTCATCCCACGAGTCACCCGGTTAATCAAGATGTAGAAGCCCAACTTCCTCACAGACATAGTAGGCATAGGTCCAACCACCTTTTTTTTAAGTAGAAGTCTGAGCTAGGGGCAGGAGCTACCCACTGGACGAAAGGTGGAGTATGGTCCACCCGGAGCCAGGTGATATAAGTTTCAGTCTTCGCCTCTGGAAAGCGCCCGGATCCATCATTGAGCCTTAGATTCGAAGGGAATGGATTACTGACTCGATAGAGTGAGGGGAGTTGACTAGACTGACTTGAACAAGTTGAGTTCTTTCTTTTCTTTTGATCTCGTAATGCTTCGGATGAGACTTCTCCTTCGACGGATGAAAGAGCTCATTCTCTAGTTGGGGATTCCCCAGTGTCTGCTAATGCGGATTCAGCTTATTCGTATGTTTATACCCTTTCATTCCCAGAAGCAAGGACCATTCCAGCTGAAAAGCAAGTCAATCCTCTCCACCTACTTTGGTGAAGTTCGAGCACTTTGCTTTTCGATTGTATACCAGAGAAATCTCCATCTTTTTTATTAATGATTGAGTGAGAACACAAAGAGTAAAGCCTAGATTGACCACTTCACTTAGCGTACTTCAATCTCTCGATATCATATTCATTCCACAGTCATTCATCCCTACGATCCTCCTGCGAATTCCCAAGCCTTCTTTGATTGAGGTGTGCACACTTTTTGTACAGATAGGGACCTAATCCGAAGCAGAATAAGTGAGGTTAGCCAAGCAGACTTTCCCTTTATAGTGCTTATTGAGTCAGTGATAAAGACTTCACTAGTATATTTGAAAGAATGGAATCGCTGAAAAGGACTCGAAAGAATTGACCTCCGTCCTTCTCCCCCAATCATAATCCTCTGTGAATGCTACTGCTTGTCTTAATGGCAAAGACCTGCTAGTCGGCTCTTTTTGGGGCATTCTTTGGTGCTTGATTTGAGCCTCTAGTCATCCCTTTTCTACCTACTCTATTCTCTGAAAGGCTAGAGGCAAGGCTCAACATAGTAAGTTGGCACTTCACTCCCGACCAAAAGAAAATGAACCTGATGCACTCTTGCATGGGGGTAAAGCTGCAGGACGGAGATGACTTCTAGCTAATGGCTAATGGGAGGTAAGCAAGAAAAAGCAAGTCAGCGTGGTTGGGTATTCATGGTAGCGATAAGCCGTGATAGGTGTAAGACAAATCGCGCATTAAGGCAAGCAGTATCTAAGAGGTGAGGATAGCAGAAGACGGTCTTCCTATGATAAACAAAAAAAAGGTAGTCCTGTTTTTTGATTGTGCAGATCAAGTATCCGAATGCTCGAGCAGGTAGAGAAGTTCATTTAGACTTACGATATACTTTTACACGGCCCACCTAGTTGGACCGGAATGGACTTCTTTCTTCGCCCGTTATAGGATAAGACGGAGAGGCCTGATCAATCAAAGACTAAGGAAGAGGCGGTAGATCGAAGTCAGGACCAGAGGCTGCCTACGCAAATGGGCGACGAAGGCAAAGCGCCCAGTTTGTTGAAAAGTATGGCTTCGAAAGCCTTCTAATTCAATTCCAATTGTATATGGTTTCAGCTGATTACGAGCACAGCAGGGTAGTAATGCCTAAAGGTAAAGGAAGGGGAGAGACGAGGCACCAAAAAAAAAGAAAATGAAGCGAAAGTCCCGAAGCATTTTAAGGAACTAGTCGAAGGGGAGTTAGTTTTCACTTCGGCTCACACCAAAGAGGCAGGCGATAAGCCTGTAAAAAAAAGAAAGAATACAGACAATTCTCGGCACCGAGGAAGCACCGCAGGTCCTTGCGATAGGCGCAGGTTGGAGGAGATAACTTCTTGAACAAGCCAAGAGAATAGTAAAAAAAAAATGTGCTCGCGTGGACATACCAGGATCTGAAAAGAGACCCTTTTCAATTCAACCCATGATAACTATCACAAAAGATTGAATCCTCATTTTCATCTAGGTAGTCATCCACTTCGAATAGTAAGTAAATCCGTACCCCAGACTACGTGCCGTACCTACAAATCTGTCTACATGGTGAATTGGACGGCTTCCCCACTACCCATGACGAACCCCCGGTATTCCCATCAATACTCCCAGCCTTTGACCATTCGGTTTGAGCCTTTTGAAAATGCTAACGAAGAAAAAGGGGGCCTCCTCAGGGAACCAGCAGAAAGGCTCTCAAAAGCAGGCGCGTACCAAGCCATTCCACTTCCCTTGGACCATGAGCAGTGGTCAAAGCGCTTCAATCCTGGCTCATAGCCTTCCTAAGACCTTATTGACACGGGACGAGTCGCTATGATTCACTACGAAAATAGAAGCAGATGCACTAAGAAATTCGAGCTAATTTACTCATCCCACCTCGAACTCTAATTTAGCGCATCGACTTTAGCACTACTTATATTATTCTATTACTATTATATTACAATTACAGAAAAGAAATCTACACCAGCGCATCCAGCATCAAAGGACAATAGCTCGTGTGGATAGGACTATCTTCAAGCGTTTGACCAAGGGTTGGAGGAGTATCCAAGGTGAGCTGAAGGCGAACTTTTGGAGTAGATAAGCAGGTCTACCTCAGAGAAGATCATGGAATCATAACAGCACAGAAAGAGACGCTCCGAACTACTTCCGCTTGAGGTTGGTCGTAGATGAACCCACAAAATATAATATAATTAGTATCTCAAAAAGCAGCCGCTAGAGCTATTAACTATAGGTATTACAGAAGAAGCTAAAGAAGAGGAGCGGGGCAGCTCGACCAGAGGGAGAGGAGTGAAGTAGCCCTTACTCAACCGAAAAAAAGAATATGTCTTCAGCGATTCTTTAAAGCGAAAGCGCAGATCGAGGCTTGTCGAAGATAAGGGACTCGACTTCCCCTGCCTTATTAAGGACTTCCCGACTTACCTAGCGGAAGAAAAGGGCAAGGACCTATTAATATAAAGATGTCTAGGTCACTTCCAACAACAACTAAAGCTATTTCTTACTGGTGTGGATTCTCCACAAGTACTAGAAACGATGGGATCTCTACAACTTGTTCCACAAACTCCAACTACTAGAAAGGCTGAAACTGACTCCAATCAGTCAACTACCATCCATGAGCGGATACCATCGAGTTATCGGCCCACAAGGTTCGATGTAATTGAAAGGTCCACTCTTTCATCCGCTTATGCTACTTTTCGTCCTTATTGAGGGGAACCACTCAGATGGAGTTCCAGGGATGGGATTAATGGCACATTAGTTCCCCGGGATCCATCTCCACCAACCAAACTCAAACTAGCCTTCCTCCATTCACTAGCAATGAGCCCATTGGGCTTGACCCCTGCTCTTTTGTCCCCAAAAGCTACTGAAAGTCCTAATCGAAGAGCCATATATTCCAGTCCGGATCGAGGAGCCAAACAACCAACTAGCTGATATCCTTAACTGCAAAACTGCTCCGAGTGGTTAGCGAACTATTGAAGTAGATAAGTTCCAGTCCGCATTGAGGAGCCAACCCCAAGCAAGGTGAAGCAGAAGCAGCAGCTCTTTTTGAACCCATTTTACCTTGGGGACAAAAACAAGCTCAAGAAAAGCATCCTTTCGAGGTAGGCGGAAGGTCTTCTTTTAACTTCAGAGCACCACCGAGAACAAATGATGGAAATATTTCGGAATGCACATGTCACCCCAGACATTTCACCCAAGAGATTGGCCAGGTTAGTGGGACAGATTTTGGCTCAGCTTCAACCTCGTGAGAGGTGATTGCACAAGTAGCAAAAGAGATCTCAGGATAAATAGGTACCATATCATATGTGTAACGAGAACGGACATGACACAGCAAGTTGCTAGTATAACTAGCTCACACAGGGGTCTGAAAGCTTTTCAGTTAAGACTGGTCGGGGCTCTAGACAGGAAGAATCTACATCGATCACGATGCGAGCAACAAGGTAATGGTGTCCTCGACCAAGCCGAAAGACAGATCTCATCACAGCACTTGCTTTCCCTAAACTATCTATCCTTAGAAGTAGGGCGAGAAAAAAAGAGGGAATTCTCTAATCCGATAGCCTTACAACAAACAAGCTTGCTTAACGCACTAGCTTTGAATACCGACTGAAAAGCAAATCGAAAATCTTTCTCTTATTCCTTCAAGGCAGAAGCAGTGATGGCTTTCAAGGAAGCAGCCGTGTAAAATATACTTTATATTGACTATGGAAGGACCGAAGGCGATCATAGAGTTAAAAAAACTCTTGTATTGCTTAAGCGCTTCTCATTCTTCATCATGTACTTATCCTTAATCCGATTGTTGATCAATTCCGCATTACCAAAAAAAACTGATTAGATGCTTGAACCCATGCTAGCCACGGATTCGATCCAGCTTCCCCTCGTTATTAAGGAATCGGTTGTTAGTGAGCAAAGTGGCTGGTGGATCAATCATTAACGGTAGAGCGAGCTACGCGCCTTTCTGACCCGACAACCGGGGCCCCTGAGGGAGGTTCACTATGCCTATAGTCCCTTTTTTCTCGTGGAATGGACAGTAAGGGCCCTTAAAACATCCTTTTCGTCGGCTGGACATGTCCTTCCAAATCTTTTGTTCCAGAGACAGGTTTCAAATGTGTTCTATCCCGGAGTGAGTCGGCCAAAGACAGGTGGTTGGCCTCGGCTCCGAATGGAACTGTATTACTAGCTTCGCGTAGTCAACTATCCGCGGGATAGGGAGAAGAGATAGCTGAACCATCAGATCTTCTCTTTTATTCCAAAAAAGCCAATCGGCAGAACAAGCAGGATTGCATCCGTGAAATACCAACAGCTGCGAGACTAGTGCCACATAGTAGCATTGATCCAGCAGTTGAGCCCGAGTAGCCATTGATCTTGTCGATCGCATTAGTTAGTGGCGGAGGAAAAAGTCAGGATATTGGGATATACATAGCTATTTTACCGAATCGGGATAACAAGCTATAAAGGTAGCAAAGATCCACCCGGGAATTGAGTAGCTCCTCGAAATGCATTCGTTCGACCTTTCACAAAGAAGCACCCCGGTACGATTCATTCCCATGGTGCACCTGGGAGAAGAAGTGGTTTTTCAATCAATTCCAATTATACACCCCGAGTATCCCAAGGGGAGTCTTTGTAGGAGCAGGTTGATAGTAAGTACTGCTTCTGTTCCGCGGCCTCAGAGACGCGTAGATAGCATACATCATCAGATGAGCAGGAAGTACCAGTAGTAGAGCGGGAGGTGCCAGCAGGTGAGCAGAGAACTCCAGCGGTAGGACAGCAGGGCGGGCAGCCCCCATGGAGTCGGGATAGAGGGAGCTCCGGCAGGACAGCCGATCGTGGACGGGTTTTTGCTATGACTAAGCAGGATGCCCAGGCCTCTCTGGAAGTAGTCGCAAGTCTTATTCTTCACCACTTCCAAGACTGAAAATCCAATGATAGAAGAATCGACTGGGAGAAAGGTTTTAAGTGAGTGAATCCATAGGAGAAGGTATCTTCTGGCTTAGGGAAGGCCCCAGCTCTATGATTGATCTAGGATTCCCCGAGACGAACTGTCGATTCTCCGATAAATGTCAATGAGTTAAACATGTTTCCGAGACTTCAACATACATGTTTGGCAGCGGCAAGGAGTGTTTTTGACTTCCTAACACGGATACCAAGGCAGCTGAGCAGTGCAATGAGGAAGAGGTTTGACTTTGATTCTCGAAGCAACTAAAACAATCCCTCCTTCGCTCCGGCTCGTCTAAGGTCGAACTTCTTCCTTTTGCTTGGTAGCCTTATTCGGAGGCTCATGAAGAAAGCATAGTTACGCATTCGAACTACTTTTATGACGATATTAATTAGAAGAAGTAGGAATGCCGGAATCTTGTTAATTTAATTTCACGGTAAAATTGATAGCAAAAAGCAAGAAATACCGGTTTAGTAGTCTTCATCCGAGCGTAGCAAGGAAGCTAATAAGACCTTCGACGTGGTGCTTGTTATTTATTTGACGGTTGTTGCACGCTATTTCCGAATGCAATTGAATTAGCTGCTTTCTCAATCTTTCGACGACTTGAAAGCAAACTAGTCCTGGTTATACCCGGAGCAATGCAAGAGGTCCACGCGGGCGGGGCACACCAAAAGTGACAAAATCCCTACAAGAAGGCCTATTTTAGGGATGAGGAGGATTCGATTACAGTGGCTAGTGCTTGCCTTGAAAGACTTGGATTTTATAATCATCATTGTATACACCGGGGGGTATATGGGTTATCAGGAATGGAGTCAATAGCTTGCCTGAACTAGAATAGCCTTATTTAGAAGGGGAGAAAGAGTCAGGGATGGTCGTGGACAAGATTCTAACCCGGGAATCAAATCAATGTTAGGGAGTCAAAGCTATTGGAACAGTGTAGTTAAACCCCTTGGAGACTGGCAAGTAAGCTAAGCTATCCGTGCTGTTGTCGTAGGGCGTAGTGAGCTCGATCTACTGAATCACAGGCTGAGCCACGAGTTGTTGGTGGAGCTTCGAGTGATCGATGGGCATCTCTCAGCCGAGTGGAGTAAGTTATTTTAAGTGAACTAAGCTTTCCGCAGTTCCGCACGACGATCGGAAAACACTATCACACCTGGCTTGTCCGAGGAGCCACTTTTTTGTCTCGCAGCGGCAGCATCTGTTGTCTTTAGAACGAAGTGCCTTGGTTGGTCGTATCCATCTCTAGAAGTGGGGGATTTTTCACTTTCTATCTAGACCAGTTTTTGCAACTAATTGAATGGATCACCCAGGGGAACCTCCCAACAACTCACTATCCCTCGGTTTCTACCTCTTCCTTTTTTACATCCTTTCTAACAGTCTTGGCGAAAGGAAAGGTCGGATAATGGGCTACATGTTGGAATGCCTCTAAGGAATCAAAACCAGACCTCGGTGAAAAAGGTCCCTATTTTCTATTTCAAAGAACTACTTATGATCTGAGACTCTCTATCTATTGTCTGACTTTCGGCATCTTTATTTACGAGGAATTGCTAAGTAGGCGTACCGGTTGTCTCTTCTTGAAATGCTTTCTTTCCCTTGGCTTCGGTGCCAGCTAGGACTGGTAGCATGGTCTTCTCTTAGGCTTTCTCTTGGTGGAGGAATGGGAGCTGCACGTTAGCACTTGACTTTATGACTCGGCATAAGAGGTCCTGTCTCTTTTCTGTTTTAGCGGGAATAAGCAGTCTTTGTGCTTTGGGCGTGGCACTAGTCTGACTGTGCTTTCCTAGCCAAAGGCAATTCTTGATCTGATCTTGCCAGGAAGAAGGGCATCCAACAGACAGAGTGATGCTTCTGTCATCTCTTTATTATGATAGTCTATTTCTTTTTAGGAAGATGTATAAATATACTGTTTGGCCGTATCAAACTCTCAAATGGGTTCTTTTCTTGCAATTGAATCAAAAGGAACTGTTCTTACCTCAAAGGGAGTGCAGCCAGCCTATCCATCACAACATAATATAGGAAACCCTCTCCCTTGTCAACTCCGAACGAATGCTTAGTTAGCCGTGAATGAGAACTCTTGTTGGCAGGTAGCTCCATGTAAGGTTAGCTCGAAAGCGAGTTCTTACTCTTTGACCTGAGGGGAAGAAAGCTGTGATTACCTGGGGTCAGGTTGACCTTCTTTCTGCGGTACGGCTATTAGTCTTATTAGAGTCAATAGCTGGGAATCTCTTCTTCCGCCTATTAGCGGTGTGACTGTGACTTTCTTCTTGAAAAGACTGCTTGACTTTGAAAGAGCTGTGGGCATAGCTAAACTTTATCAAATGCGGGATCGGGATTTCCTCTTGATGCGGTAGAAGAGATCTAGTCTAGGTCAGTGCTTTCTTTTGCTATAGAATATATATGTTGTTGTCGACATAACCGATGCAGTTAGCTCAAAAGGGAGTTCAGTCACTTCCGGATCCGGATTCCATGATTGTTGAGTGAGTCAAGCTAGTCTGTTTCTAAACACGGGGTGTATTTACAATTCTATGAATAAAAAAGATCTTATTCTACTAATAGTTTTCTTACTATGGATTGTTTGATTAATGATTAAATAGATCTTCATTTTGATTACTACCAGTCTAAGGGATATATATATGTTGTCGTCTTATTTCAAAAAGGATCAAATCTCGTATGAAGATACTCTAAATATAAAATGACTCTTCGATGCGGTGATTACCACTTAACCCCACTATTTGAAGATTACAATTCGTCTACCGGCAAATATGATAAAAAAGTATTCTAATCAAATCTTTCTATTTGATGAATTTATGCTTGGAGCTTTATTTGAAACATAAACAATTTCACAATGATAGTCAATTGTGCTATAGTAGGAATGATGGATTTAGGGTATAATGCTAGTAGCCTGTTAAGATAATACACAGGTGTGATTTCTGAGTGGAGAGACGTTGATTCTATCATTAGCATCGATTGCGAAGAATCTGTAAACCTTTTTAATGAAATTCTCATTCCTTTATATGACAATAGTAACTATTTAAAGGAATTCAGACAAATATTCACATCATTTTAGTATACCTAAAATTCATTCTTTTATGAGTAGGGAGCGTTTCACTGTCACTGGGGTAGTATTGAAATACATAAGAATGGTCGGTGTGAAGTTCTTGACTGTTATAATCAGTCTTTTGGGTTACTAAGAGTTATGATTCAGATGAGTATGAGTAGTCTAGTGCTATTTGTATACAGGGTGAAACCATAGGAGTCCAGTATGGAAACCTTCCTATAACTCTCAACGTTTTAATAGCAGCCTTTTTCGGCTCCTTCACACTCCTTATTGAAATAAAGGGGTGCTTCTCCTTCTAAACTTGGCTGGCAGTGATAGGTTTCCACCTGAGAGATTTGCTGCTATTCTTTAGTCCTATCCACTTTTGCTAAAAAAGGTCTACGCTTGGTTGTAAGGAATGATAGCAATAGTGCTTTACGAGAAAACTTGAACCTTTCCTTTATTCTCTTGAACCTTTACCTATCCCTTGCTCGTTCTCGTTTGACACCTTGACTGGCTAACTAAGAGACTAGTCCTCTTCCTGGCTTGAAAAGTAAGTAGGTGGGGTAAACATTATCAAGTGAAAAAAAAGAGAAAGTGCTTGCTTAATCAGCAAAGTAAATAGGAGAACTTTAGTCCAGGTGATAGTACAACACTCCATCTATCTATCCCATTTTAAATAGGGCTTCCTGCCCTTGCCTAAGGGACGAGGAAGAAAGAAATGAAGCAAGTCATATTATGCTTTAGTTCCAAAAGAAAGCCTGCAAGCGGACTAACCAGTGTTCAAGTAAAGAAGGACTTCATTTCTCTACAGAACTTAAGAAGGTATCTAAGAACCCTTTTCTTTTCCCAGAGTCCCGTCCATGAGCAGCGGATAGGAGAGGTCTTTCTATCTACGACTCACTCTTGGTCTCGAAAACAATTCTTTGACTTGGTTCACTCCGTTCGTAGACTCTATCGATCCTGGAATGGGCAGACGTACAAGCACCGGTCTGTATTCGCGTGGCTCGGTAAGCGAGAACTGACGGAATGCAAGGCATATATAGCTTTCACTCAACTATATGATACTAGTTGGTATCAGCACATAAAGGCTATAGCAAAAACTCTTCTTCGTCATCAACAGGATAGGACCAGAGCTTCTATTTACTCAAGAGCTCTTTTTGTAACAGAAATTGCACCGCTTGCTTATTCAAGACCGCCACTTCTATAAAAACCAACTGCAGATACCGTACCTTCATGTACAGCTTTCTTCTTGAACAACTCTTTCCTCCTAACGCAGGTCAGACGCTTTCTTATCCCGAACTATATGGCGTAGTGTATTCCACTTAGACTCAATTGAAACTGAGCTTTTGTGGGCTGGGCCTTTCCCTTACAGGCTTTCTTTCTAATGAAAGGGCCTAAGACTCAGGGGTGTGCGTGGGTCACATCAGTTTGGTCTTAGCTTATCGTTAGGGTACTCAAAGGCTTTCAAGCCAATGGGAATAGCCCGCACTTGAAATGAAAAGGCTTCTCTAACAAGGGCATTACAGGATTGAGAGCAAGTGGTACGATAAGACCTGCAAGAAGGCCCCGAGCTACATATCTATCGCGGCTAAACATCACTGGAACGGAGTGGAGTCACTCGACTTATAAGATGGGATTGAGCTCTACGAAATGGAACCCCATCAAGGTGAACCCCTCCAACTCCAGATGCTTCACAGGGCAATTCAAACAAAGTACAAATAGGCTGCAAAAGAGGAAGAGTCTACGTTAAGCTGATTCTCGTCTTTCTCTAGCTAACTCCTAATCTCCTATCTTAAAAAAAGTCTTTATGCGTCAAAGAAAGGAGAGCCTGCAAGCTTCCACAGGCGATGAATTCCGACTTCTTCGCTTTGTAGCCATACCGTATAGAGTGAACAATTCCTTTGAATTGTATTGTATGGGAGTAGCTAAAAAGAAAAGCAAGCATTACAGCGAAACGATCCCTCTGACTTTATACAGAGAGAATAAAAGTAGCAATCCAAGGGTATGATAGATAGCTATGAAAAGCAATCCACCCGAAAAACTACCAGCTTCTTCCATGGGGATACCTTTCTTTTTCTATATCCTCTTTCCTGGGATACTATCTCCTCTTCTTCTTTTGATTCTTTCTGTTTACCTGAGCTAATTCATTACTAGCTTTCGAGCGCTTGATCTGGCCTATTTGCTGTTAGAAGGGAATCCTTAGCACAGTAGCAGGTAAAGAGAGGATTGCTCGGCAGGGAACTTTCCGAGAGCAGGGCTTACAAAGGGAACTCAAATTGGAATGCTTTCAAAGTAACTTGGCCTATTGATCTTGACCAGCCTCGACAGGTTCCACAGCAAATGTAATTAGCCTTCTAACTATTACCTCAGCCTCCACTCTAAAGTAACTATCCAACCTAAGTCTATTTAGAAGGGTGTCCGCTTTCGCAGTTCTAGAATCATTCTAATCTGTAAACAATGCTCCTTTTACTAAAGCCTTAACATGACGCCTGCAATCATCAACAAAGTGCTTTGCACTGACCCGTCCTCGAACCGGGGAGCTGGGCTGAAGGTTTTGCTCTAACCGAAGCAAAAGCAAACCCATCTTTTACTAAAAGGTCTTGGTTCTTTCTTATACCCGGAAGTAGGATCTATGTTGAAAACATGAGCAAGGAGCCCTTAGATGTACATAGAGGATCTCTAATGGCGCTGGATGCTTACTAGTAAACCAATGGATACTTGTTGAAGCAGCTTATTCTCAAATGGAGGCATTCTTGTGTGAGGAACCCTATTGCATGCACGAAGAACTGGTTCTGAAGGAATGCTAGCTATATGCTTAAGAAAGGGGTCTTCTTTCAAAGAATCTCCGTCCCTAGTCCATACCCACGTCTGGGGAACTTCTGAACTTCATGTTCACATCTTTGTCTCCCTCTTTCAAGTGAGTTCAGTTAGCCCTTAGGGTCATAAGAGAGCTCATCTTTACTTCCTTTCCTATATAACTGATTCTCTTATAGCCTTCGTTCCCCGAGGGAAAGAATCAATTCTTCAAAAATAGAAAGATATGAGCTGATCCCCTTGAAAAGGCTGAAGTTCGTATAATGATCAGTAACATGAGTAGGCAATACCATGACTCTTTCTATTTCCAAGCGATGACCACTTATGACTCTTTGATTGAACCACCCGTATTGATACAATGGGACTCATGGATCACAGGTCAAAAGGTAAGTATGTCGATTGAAGAAGGCGAATTCCTTTACGCAAAGATATCTGTGCTTCAATCGTTAGCTGGACTGCAAACTCTTTCATGCTTCCATAAACTCTTCTTTCATCAGCACCTTTGAGTATCTCAAAAGAGAAATTGAATGTTCATCGTTACCGATCCTATCCTCTTCACCCTTCACTATTTCTATTCTCCCATCGTAGACTATTAGAGCATCCAAAGCAATCCAAGGCTCTCTTCCTTCCATACAGATAGCTATCGATGGGGCATCTTCCTTTCATTTTCATACGCTGTTTGCAAGAAGACCTTGGATATTCCTAATTCAGTCTATGCTTTCAGTAAAGTAAGGACTATTCCCAACCTAATGAATCGAATTCAAGGGATTCGGCTCTCATAGCAGTTACTTGAAGTTCAGTTACCTTTTTGTATTTCAGAAAGAATGTCATCAATACAAACCAAGAAAAGCCTAAATGATGATGAAGGAATTCCACGCTATTCCGATTTGCTCAATGTAAACCCTTGTTTCCATCAACAACTGTAGCTGAGGTGTGCCTACTGACATGAAACTCATTTCAATTTCAAACCTTATTAACGAACGGCAGTCTTATCTTCGTTTTTTAGCATTCAAAACGTTTTAGATGTGCTATAACAGCAACTTCATCTAGATTTATTCCAGCTACTGCATGATTATCCTCTTTATTAATACTACTTTGTATAGGATTGGCATGAACTTGACTTGACACTTGTAATACCTCCTAACAAACTGAGCACAGTCTTCATCCATGGCCATTCATCTAGGCCCCCACTATGGATTTCCGTCAGAAGAAGCCTTTTTATCTACACACTTCAGGTAGATTCCG
>Ga0209700_100158_pt1 | contig 105374 bp, 33 predicted proteins | sample SiratroredBW_FD_187528 | JGI IMG/M metagenome (GOLD analysis project Ga0209700, IMG submission 187528) | Root nodule microbial communities of legume samples collected from California, USA - Siratro red BW (SPAdes) (version 2) | ecosystem: Host-associated > Plants > Roots > Nodule | place: USA...
AATTAGAAACACTCTGCTAAAAATGAATTCTGCCTGGATTGCTTACGGAGGTAATAGCTAATCCAAACTGAATATTAAAAAAATAAAACCTAACACAACGTCGGTTATGGTCAAATCCAACGTGGTGATGCACCTTAAAATTCAAAATAGATGCATCACAACGTTGGTTAAGGCACAAGACGACGTTGTGGAAGCATCACAACGTCGGTTGGAGCCTCTTAACTGACGTTGTGATGCATCTATTTTGAATTTTGAGGTGCATCACCATGTCGGTTAAGCCCTCCAACCGACGTTGTGATGCTTCCACAACGTCGTCTGGTGCCTTAACCGACGTGGCATGGGACCCAGTCATTCAATCAAACTCAGTGAATTACACGTCAGTTTGGATGTTCTAACCGACATTGTTGTGTTTAACACAACGTCGGTTTTGTTAACCGACGTCATGATCAACGTCTCCTGGGTCAACGTCGGTTCAATACCCGACGATAAATGTCTCTTATATATAGTACTTTACATTTGAAAGAGACGTTTTTATACTAACATTACAACTATTTAATTAAATGCGTTCATTTGAATCATTAAATCAAAACAAAATTAATAAGTAAAATCTGATGTAAAAATTAAATAAGTAAAATGTTTATAAGCTTTGAATCATTTTAAAAATGATTAAATTTTGTATTTGAAAACTTTTAAATTGTTAACTCTCCATTAAGGTGATAAAAATTAGTAATCCCATTAACAAGAAATATATCAAACTAAACTTTTCTCACGACAAGGCAAATCTGCCAATCCACACTTTTGAAATTGATGTGCGAAAAGAATTAGGTTCAACAATCCACTCCAGTACTAAATTCTTTGTGACTGGTTTCGTAGGAAAACTTTTCGAAATATTTGACATTTCACATACTTTTATTTTTGAAAATGACCGTTGAATTATAAACCAATATATCTATGAGGAAAAAAAACTTTATGTTTGATATTCTAATAAATATACATATAATACTTGTCATTAATTTTTGAGTTAATATAACTACTTTATTTCATCAAAAATACGATCTAACAAATAAAAGAAACAGTATTCCCAAAGTTTGACCAGTTTGACCAAATGCTAATTATAACGTGGTAGGTTACTTCTTTTTGATTTTTGACAGTACGTAGGTTACTTCTTAATATATTATGCTGGAAATAGATAGTTATAGAGAATATTATTAATTATAATACACGTTTAAGAAAATCAAAAAAATCTTTCTATTAAAATCAACATCTTCAAATTCACATCCAAGAGATTAATAAGTTTCTTAAATACAAAAAAAAAAAAAAAACTGAGAATTAATGTTGGTTTCTAATAGTGTACATAAACAAATTTAGAATTTTTTTTGTTTTTACAACTGTATGTCTCTAAAATTACTTAATAATTCTCAACTGATTATATCTGAATGTAAAAGAAAAACACGAACAATTTTTGGGGTATAAAATAAAAACATCATAACATGAAATCTGGAGAATGAATTTGGAGGTTCATCTTGAACTCTCACTTACCTACACGTGTCAGTATGCTGGGGCCACGTAGCCTTTGACTTGGACGACCATGGTCAGAAACCTACACCTCTTGATATACGTTTTTCCCATGGAAACCTCTCTTTGATTTTCTATAGGGTATTAATTATAATAAACTTGTACGACTAATTAATCTCCCTATATTTGTTTATTTGACCTTTCTATATATCTTGACCTTTTTCTCTCCAAACACTTCATCAGATCCTTTGCTGCTTCTGTCTTCCTTTTCATGTGTGTCTCCTTCTGTTTCTCCACTTTACCTTTTTTCTCTCCTTTTTCACACAGATCCTCCTCCTCTCTTCTTCTTCATCCTCACCATATATCTTTTCTCAACCCCTTCATTCTTTTCTGCGTCTCTTCCATGGCGGTTTTACCCAGCACCTCCTCCACCTTGGAATTGACCATATCTATCCCTGGCTTTGCTTCTTCACCAACTCTTCTGCCTTCATCATCTGGTAAGCACCACACCCTCACAAAGACAATACTTTATCTGTTAATTTCGTTGTTTATCTTTTCTCACAACTATCATACTTTTCTTCTTCTTTGTCATTTTGATCAACAACCCCTTATACCCTCTTAAATTCCTTCCCTTTTATTGTGTTCTTGTTTGTTTAATTTTACGTTAAATTCTTTTGATGTTTTTACTTCTACAGTTTTGTGTTATCAGAAGTGGCCCCTATGTTAAATAAACGTTTTCTTTGGAAAGGGATAATTTACTTTTTTCCCTACCCTTTCTTAGATTAAAATTAAAGTCACGACCGCTTGAACCCACCAAGGTTTTTATCTTTCGTCTCTCTCTCTCTGGTTGGTGCTTGAACAGAAATGATATCTGTAAACATCATACTTCTAATCTTGTTCTTAAATGATATGTGTTAGATCATGTACAGAATATGATATGTTTGTTTGGTTTGGTCTTTGAGGTTTTTATTTTTTGGAAGTATATGTGTAAATAAATATAAGGCGCTGTTTGGTATTACAGTGAAAGAATTAGACATAAACCAAGTGCCTCTAGAAGAAGATTGGATGGGATCAAACGTGGAAGATGAAGAAGAAAGCAGCAATGGAGACCCTCCCCGCAAGAAACTCCGTCTCACAAAGGAACAATCTCGTCTCCTTGAAGAAAGCTTTAGACAAAACCACACCCTAAACCCAGTAACCCTCAAACTCTCTCTCTCTCTTATTAAATATGTCATTTACATAATTAAGCGCTGGTATTATGCATAACTCATGCTTGTTAATTATATATAATTCCACTGAGTAATAAGTATATTTCGGTTTTTGATTTCTTGGTTCTGTAGAAGCAGAAAGAGTCTTTGGCAATGCAACTGAAGCTGCGACCAAGGCAAGTGGAGGTGTGGTTTCAGAACCGTAGGGCCAGGTAAGTATAATTAAACCTAATTAATAGAGGTGGGAAAATGCCATTTATATTGTCATTTATGATTTGACTTTAAAATATAGTACTACTACTATATCTTAACTTTATATATCCGCATTTTCTGTGGGTATACTTATATATAGACAAATGTCAAATGTTGACAGAATAATGATAATTATGATATGGACCTCGTGAATCTGAATCCGATTCTATAAACCCGTACAATCTCTAAATAAAAGTGGAAAAACGATCATTTAATTTTAGGTTCACTTCTTTCATATAATTCCTTAATGACAAGAAATATAGGTCATATGGTGAAAGAAATCTGGGTGCTGTCTGGGTATAAACATAGCTCAAATAGTTGGATCAAGTTCAAGTCACAACTCTATTTTTTTAGTTATAATATTATAAGCTAACAGATTTTGTTTTAATTTTGTAGAATTAAAGTAGTCTTAAATTCGAGAAATAGTGTGAAAAATAGTTGACCATGGGAAAAATCTTAGTTTATATGTAATAAATGGTGGTATAAATGTATATGTTTTTTGTTATATTTGTAACAAATATTACCTTTCAATGTTCTTTCTAAATTTTTTGTTTTAAACTTGTTAAACGCACACTTAATACAGACCTGCATGATCTATTTATTGGTAACATGTTTTTGAATTGTTATCTTAAAAGTCTCAAGTTATAAATTGTCTCTAGTTTTTCTCAAGTATTTTAAGTTTCAAATGTGACAAAACTATAAGTACACTAAAAAACCTAAACTAATTAAATTCGAATATTAATAATAATAAATATTAGGTCATGAAGACACAGCAATGACATGAGAGTAGCTAGCCGGGTGTTCAAATATATGAACAGTTAATGATGTAGTTGCAGTGTTAAACCACAATTTGAGCTGTGGCAAAGAACATAATCATGTTGTCCAAATTAAAGTAGACAAGTCGATAATGATAGCACCGCATTGGTGGAGTTTCATTTGGCCTCGTGTGCTACACTGATCATCACTCCAATAAGTGTGACTTTGACCACTTCATTTCGTACTTTAGACCAACCATGCATTTCATTTTACAAATCAATTATTAGTGTTAAGCATAATGTATTCTGTTATCATCAACACGTATCCATAAAAGCATAGGGCTTCTTCACTTATTCCCAATAATATATTTTCTTTTTCATTTCATTAATCATCTTTGTCACTCAGTTTCTGCATGTTTACTTAGATCATATCTTCTGCCATGTTGCTCTTAAGGGGCGTTTGGAATAGTTAATGGGAAACTTGTGAAAATAGCTTGTTTATAACTTTAATAAGCCTTTTCTTAGCTTATTTTAATACATTTTTTATGTAGGGCATATATTACATTCATTTTTTTAAATCTATTTCATGAATAAATGTATAAATCATATATCTTCAGAGAAAAAGAGTTTATTAAATAAGTATTTGATTAAGTTATTATTTGGCTAAAAGTCTGTTTCAAGTCTTCTTTTTCTCTTCTCATAATAATTATTCTCCTATAAATTATCTTGCATATAAATTTACCAAAACCTTTTTTTTTTTCAATTTTTTCTAAGTTTTTGAAATAAACTCTTAAACTTACCTTCATTAATACTACACATTAATTTTTTTGTAAAACCACTTCTTACCTTATGACAAATCTATAACTGTTGAACCTTTTTGTTACAGTATCTCGGTATATTTTTACGACATTATATTAATAAAAATCATGAGTATTAACTTGAAACAAATTCAGAGTTTTTATTTATAAACAAAAGGAAATACATCAATAATTACAATAAATATATATTAATTTTACAACCTTCTTTTTAATTCTTTTACCAGTATCTTTGCTATAGTTAGCATTTTTTTTGTGATCTTTTAAGCTAAGAATACACAACAAACATTCTTGCATTGTGGCCATGACAAAAACTTATCCCCCACTGAGTTGACTTGAGACGCATTAAAGGCAAAGTGATGATGATGTATTAGATGATGCCAGTGTCACCCATGCAATATATGTGATGCAATTAATGAATATTTGTGTTGAATAAGTATTTTTATAAAAAGAAATATGAAAACATAATAAAGAATTATAAACAAAAAAAATATTACAAAAATGATGCAATGCAGGAGCAAGCTGAAGCAGACAGAGATGGAGTGTGAATATCTGAAGAGGTGGTTTGGGTCACTGACAGAGCAGAACCGAAGGCTTCAGAGGGAAGTGGAGGAACTGAGGGCCATGAAGGTGGGCCCACCCACCGTAATTTCCCCTCACTCTTGTGAGCCACGCCCAGCCTCCACACTAACCATGTGTCCCAGCTGTGAGCGCGTCACCACCACCGCCGACAAACCGCCCTCCGCCGCCGCCACTTTGTCCGCTAAAGTGCCCGCGCAGTCCCCTCAACCTTCTGCCGCCTGTTGACCTACCTCGGATCTAATCAGACACATGCGGAAACTTAACTAAATTTTTAAAACTATAAATTTAATGTGAAAATATGTATTATAAGAAAAAAAAATGTTTTATATATATCAGCGTTTACAAAATGCTGCTTTTGGAGACGGAGGGGGCACTCTATGAGTTTGTAGTTTGTTGTAGTGGTACCTCTTTTCAAATGGTCAATCAATATTTGATTATTTGCTCTTGCTATTCACATTACTTTTATGGAAATGACATAGAATTAACCCATTAGTTTCACATATTATATATATATAAGTGAATATAATAAAATTATTGCTTATCTTATTTTTTATTTTTTATCTAATTAAAAGCTATAATGAATTATTTTCTATAAGTATTAGATTAAAACTTTTTTAAAAATTCTTAAAATTAATTTTAGAGTCCATTTATTCGTTATATATATACATATACTTTATTTTCTCTTAAATTAATGGTTAAATAATTTTTTTATTAAAATCATTATATTAAAAAAAAAAGCGAGACTAGAGTTAATGTAGAAATAACGTGAATTTTCCCTCTCTCCTATATATATATACATATATACATATATATTAAGATGAAGTTATTCTTCTATTCTAATCTTCACCCTTAGTCACAAACCGATTTCCTAATTGGATTTAAAAAAAAAATGAAAATTCTAAAATTTGATAACCTATCATATTGAATTTTACTGCAATTCATAAACATTTGTCCTGAACAGTATCTTATAAATTGATTGTTTAAATATTTATTAAATCTTTTTACATAGTCAACAAAAGGAAAAGAAGAAATTCTGATTTCGAGTTCACGGGCGAAACCAGCTTCTACTCGTTTCTTGTTGTAATTAAAAACTTTAAAAATCTTCTAGAAAACAATTGTTGGTTAGTTCATTTTATGTTATTACTAACATTCTGAAAGTTCATCATATACGTAGTATTAAATCAAATGAAATAAAACAATTGTTTAAACAATTTCCTAAGTTAGTAAGCACATAATAATCTAAATTTAAAACATTATAATTAAGGGAAAAAATAAAAAAGAGAAGTAGACAGTGTGGAGCTTTGATGCTCGAGAGTAATCACTCCTCTCTCTATGGTAACAATTCATAAATAAATTCTCATTTGAGAAAAGATGAATTTGAAAAGTGTTTATTTTTCGTACTTTGACCTGGTGATAAAATTTCTAACACAAATCTCTTTTTATTTCTTATTTATGTTTTTAATGTAGGATTTACAAGGTTAATAAAACTCCATGTCATCACATCTAGTATAACGCATCCTTGTATAAACCACAACACAATATATTTAACTAGAACAAATAACTACATAAAAAAAATCTCAAGGCTCCCTCTTATCTCATATGTTTTTTTTTTTTCTCGATAAATTTAAAATAAGATCTAAATTCAAAATGTGAAATTTATTTCTTAAATCAACCTAGTTACTGTTCAAAATACAAAATCGATTTGCTGGCATCCAAATTATGAACAGCATATTTAAAGTTTTGGTTTGATTTTACTTTTGAAAATCGATTTTCCATGACTCGATTTCTCAGCATCGGAAATATGAAAAGTATATCCAAAATTTTGGTTTGATTTCCCTGCAGTGAACCCATTTCTATGCAGGCCTTTTATTTTGTTTTATATTAAATAAATATAACTAAATTTTTTAAAAATTAATTTTTTATTAAAATAAATTTATTTTAGATCATTAAAAAAATATGTAAAAATTTTTATGTATAAAAATTAATAATTATAATTACCTATTAGTATAAAATGTTAAATTAGTGAATAATTATATTTTAAAGAAAATTCAAGCATTATTAGTATTAATAAATAATTTTAGTAATATATATATATATATATATCAATATAAATATTAAAAATTAAAATTTAATATAAAAATTAAAATATTAATAAGAACTTTTGTTATATATATATATATATATATATATATATATATATAATAAAATTAATGTAATTAATAATGAAGTACATGATTTTGAAATACGAAATTAAAAAATAAATTTATTAATATAAGCATTTACCTCTCAACTATTATATAAGGAGGATATATTATTTGGTAACTTGTTTTTGGTGTTATCTTTAAATCAGATAATTTTACCTTTTAATAAAAAAAATTTATTTATTTATTTAATAAAATAAATAATTCAATAATTTTTTAATTTAAAATGAATTAATAACATCCTTTTTTAAAATAACGGTTATATAATTTTTAATATTACTTGTACAAAATTATATACATATACTTAAATTATATTATTTTTATTTAATTAATTAATTATTAATAAAAATAATAAAAATATATTTTTTTTAATTATTAAAATTATAAATACACGGGCAATTTCTAGTTGGTATAATATGAATTTTAATATATTAATAAAAAATTTAAATAAATTTATTTTATATGTTTAATTAAATAATTCTGAAGTAGTAAAAAAATATTAAATAATGTAAAATTAATGACGTAATATAGTAATTAGACGTATAAAATTAATGAAATACAATTCTAGTATTAATAATTAGTGATGTAATATATTAAAAATTTGCTATCGTGATAATATGAAATTAGTGAAACTAACATCCCAATAACTAATAATATTATAATCTAAAACAACGGACGGTTTATACAAAATAAGTTCATTACTGTTATAACGTAAAACACATATACACATGTTTCGTGAAAAACAAGAAACTTAAAGAGGTCCTGTTCTTTCCAAATAAAACTTCAAAATCTACGTCTGATCATAGATATAGTACATGTTAAGTTAACACATAGATACCAAATATTCAATAAGTACCTTAAAAAAACTGTCATAATACTACAAATTTATGCTAATTCATTTAAATAAGGATAATTCATAAATATCCACTACATTTCATCATGTTATCAGACACACATATACATTATATGAAAAATAGAAAAATCACAATAATAAAGGTTGAATTGTGATTTAATAATTTCTAAATATAGTTTTGCTGAGAATAATTTTATTTTTTTGTTGTTAAAGAAAAATAGTTTTACTGGGAATCTTTAGATGAAATTTTTGAATTTAAATATCAAGTGGTAAGTATTTTTTTTCTGATAAACTTATGCAAACATAAGTACGATAAGCTTTTAGTAAATTTTTGTATAGGAGTGTTTTTGTAATTTCATTAGTTGGAGTTAGGTGGGCTTATTTTTGTACAGTTGTTTAGGTTCACATTTTTCTTCTTTCAACACTTTATCTTAGTTTTTTAGTTTGTTGGTTAATACTTTTTTTTTTTCTGTCTTTTAAAATTCTCTCTTCATTTTCTCTTTTCTTATCCAATTCCTTTTATTCTCCCTTCTTTTACATTTTTACATTTAATAATATGTACTTATTATTTTTCTGTTCAATTGCAGTTTACAATTCAATTTACATTTTTCCCAATTTAGTAATAGTGAATTAGGTTTTCTCTGTTGTTACTGTTTTTCCAGTTATTTCAGTTTTCTATTTCAGCCATTCCAATTCTGTAGTTTCATTTTCTATTTTAGAATTTTGCAATTTACTGTTGTTGTTATGCAATTTTGTTTACTATTTCTACACTTTATTCTGTTTTACAATTTTTATTTCTGTTAATTCAGTTTTTTCCTAATTCTGTTTACAGTTTTGAGTTCCTTTATTGCTTTCTAGTTTTTATTTTAATATTTGCTCTCCGTTTCAATTTCATTTACTGTTAATTAAATTATGCGGAATTAATTCAATTCTACGTTTCATTGCCAATTTTAATTTTCTAGTTCCTAGGTCTTAGTTTCACTTAATACAATTTAAAATTATGCATTTATATTTCGTTCAATTTAGTTCTTACAGCTTTCATTTTTAATTCTATTTTACCATTACTATTTCCATTCTACAATTGCTATTTCTATTCTACAAATTCAAATCAAACCTTCATTTCTAATACGTGAAAGAAAATTCTTTGGTGCACTTATTTTTCTTAAACTAACCTATATTGGAACTTAGTTTTATTTTAAAAATCGGACATGACTAACAGTTCATTAGTGAAGATCATCTATGCTGTTAGTTCCTTAGATCTTGAATTAGTTATAGTCCCATAAGAAATAAATGAAATTGACTATATATATATACCATTCCATATATGATGTGATCCCAGATCAAAGAAAATCTATATGAATATAAGATGAAGTTACTATAAAAATTCAAAAAAGAGAAAAGTAAAGAACTAGAACTTAGAAATAAATATCAAAACTATGGAAGAAGATTTACATATGGAATCATAAGAGATTAGAAGAAGATATTAAAAGCATTTCTCTTTAATATTTCTTGTAATTTATTTGTAAATAAAAATATAGAAAATATGTTTTCTTTCTTTTAAATATAATTTAAGACATTTTAGCTTGGACATAAGGTTAGCTCAAACACTAGGGCATTGGTCAACAAATTATGTGCGGCAACCAAACAAGTCCTAAACTTTTCATATTCTATGCAAGGACCATGTTGAAAAGGTATATGCACCAACAAAATCCTAAATTCATTGTATTTTCTAACTTACATATATAAGTATGTATCATCTCATTTGTAACATAACTCATACTTTGAATTTAATGATTTTCAAGAATTGTCTCCAATTTCGAGGTTAGCTCCTCATTTAAAGAATCTTATCTTGAGTTTTCCAAATTCAAGCGGTAATTTTTCTTCTTGCACCTTTCTTTCTCTTAAAAAGTGATGTGTTCTTCTCCTCCTACATTCTTTATCTTTTGATTTTTTGTTTAAACCTTAACACTTGATTAGTCTCATGTTCAATTGAGATATTCAAAGAACTTGATGTGTTATTGTTTCTTATACTTTATGTTTTGACACTAAAGGTACAATTCTTAACATTAAAGGGAAGAAGGATAATATGAATGCTCATTTGAATTTGATTCAAATAAATATAGTAGGGTGCTCATTAGGATGAGTTACCTCATGACCAACTCAACCTAATCCAATCCAATTACATTGGGTAGGGTTTCATTTATGATTGGCTGACCCAACCAAAAATAACCCGCACTTATATGGGTTAGGTGTTAGTTCAGTATGGGTAACCCAAGACCCAACTCGAGACCAACTCTTATATTTTTCTCACACCCACTTGCAGTTGGTGTAACCCTAGGCAAAGTTGGTGGTGTGTGTTTCTCAGTTTCATCTACGTCATTCACCTTTGGCATTCACCTATACTATATCTCAATCAAACATTAGACAAACAAACCTACACACTCTTGTGACAATGTGTCTTCTTCTTTACATCAATCATAGCATTCTAATTGTTTGTCTCCACCATTTGTTTCTATCTTTTGTCTTTGCCACATTTCAATCCTAACATTAGATAAACAAACTTAAACATTATTGTAGTGTGTCTTCTTCTTCGCATCAACCTAGCATTGTTGCCTTTTTTATTCTCATTCACTATTCACCTCAATTATTTCTCTCCATCTTTTGCCTCCTCTGTTTGCCTCTACCATTTGTCTTTGTCGTTTACCTTCGTCCTTAGCCTCTACCATATCTTCTTCAACACGATTTCGTCTTTGAACTCTGTTTCAGATGAATTATTTTGCATTTTAATTTTCCATTCTTTTATATGAACACATTATCTTCCTTCTCGTTACCCTCTATTTTCCTATCACTGCATTGCTTATAAATTGCAAGAATACAAGCTCTTCCTTACAGGTAGAAAGCACACAAAAAAAAACATGCATTTCATGATTCTCTACTATGCTTTTTACACTTAATTGGGTGAACATGGTGGTAGGGTGGTGACAGTGCTGATTTATAATTGTTCTTTTATTGATTATTACTTATTATTCTTATATGAAACAAAGTGTTGATTTGGTAAGTTGTAAATGTTTTAATGTCCATACAAATGGAAAAGATTGGGTGTACTAGATCTACCACTAGCATAGGAAGATGAATATAAGTCCTATGCCACCAATAACATCCTCTAAAGATCCTACTCAATCTATGCATTTAGTTCAATCATCATCAATTCTAAAGGTTCCTATAAAAACAAAGTCATTTCAACTATGCCAAGGACTCAAGAGAAAATCTAGAAAGACTCCTTCAAAGGTTTGGGTTCATTACAATAAGGTAGATAACAATGGAATTTGCAAGTACCATGGTAAGTCATATAAGGCTAATAGTAAAATGTATGAAACACTAACTTGATTAAACATTAAAATAGTTTTTATATGAACCCTAATAGGGATGTTGATAAGAAACGCAAGACGTTAGGTATTGGAAACTGATGCGAGGGAGACCCTAATGCCATAATTTGAAAGTTGTTGAATTCAACCAAGAGAAAACTCTTATTGCACTAGGATAATAATAATTGATGAACTTCCTTTTAGATTTGTTGAAAATGAAGTGATGGAATACACCTCTACCACCTTAGTCAAAGAATAAAGAGAACAAAAAAGTAGGGGCGAATCAACAACTTTCTAGATGATTGGACCAATTTGAGCTTGTTTGAGCCTCTAACCATCTGTTCGAGTTTGAATCCAATTCTAAAGAGATAACTTCGGAGAACATGGAGCATCAAGGAGAAGTTCTCTAAATTGTATAAATTGTTTAGAATAGTTTAGAATAATTTAAGCCTTATATTTGGGCTAACTAGTAGATTTGGACCTTGTATTGTGGGTCATGTAGTGTAAGATGTTGGGCTTTGAAGCCCATAAAAATATTGGAGGTCTAAGTTAGGGTATGGAAGAAAATCACTCCTTGTGCCACTTGTCATCATCACTTTGTGAGGGTCTTAGCGTGCACACTAGAGTTAGAAACTTGTCATAGAAGCTAGGGTGAGAGAGCTTGCTCTAAAAGCTAGAGTGGGAATGCACTCTATAAATAAGAGTGCATAGTGTTGTAAATTTTAAGCTTAATCTGAATTAGTGTTATGTTCAAATTTTCCAACACATTTGGTTTTTGAGTTTCATCTTTGTTAGCATCTCTTAGAGGTTTAGCTTAGAAATTTCAATTAAGAGTTGGCCTAACCTCTCTCAATCTTCTTTGTTTCACTAATTCACTCAACCACAACATGTCATTGCTTTCATTTCCATGAGGTTTTTGTTGCCTTAAATTACTCCATTTTCGTCCACACTGCACTGCATCGTTCTAGCCATTGTTTGCTCCATTTTCCATGGCTTTATTAGTTTGAAAATAGAGACATACAACAAGGATTTCATCATGAAGGGTATAGGAAGTTTATGTAAGAAGGTCAACCCTATTTAAAATTTCCTCCTGTGTGACTGTGGGTAAATATTGCATGTTTCTATTTAAAGATGAAAAAACAAATGCTTGTATTTAAAGTAATAAAGGGACTAGTGGTATAACTAGACAAGTAGTGAACAGACAAATGATGAATGGATTTAAAGTCGGAAGTAAGGAGATTGGAGTTAATAAGTTCCAATTTGTAGGTGACACTTTAGTTATTTTGTGAAGCTAATGTACACAATATTGTGGAGTTAAAGGTGATTTTGAGATGTTTTCAGTAAGTGTCTAGTTTACAAGGAAAAACTTCACAATAAGTAAACTAGGGAGTTTAGGTGTGGAGAAACCTTGGTGGAAAGGTCTGTAGATATACTTGATTGTAAGTTGATGAGCATCCCATTTATGTATTTGGGGATTCCTTTCGGGGGAAACCTAAGACAATGTCAATTTTTGGAAGGTGTAGTACAAAAATATGTAAGATATTAGCTAGATGGAAGGGAAACAACTATCATTTATAAGAAGTGTATGTGTCATAAAGTCAAATTTAGAGAGAATTTTGATGGGATTGAGGAAGGGAAGGGAAGAAATAGCCTATTAAATGTAAAGTACTATGCAAACCAAGAGAATATGAGAGGCAAGGAATAAAGGATATCAAAATGAAGATTTGTAGTAGAGAAAATAGAGTTGTGAAAGACATTCTGAATTCTAAATATGAAAATTGGACAAAATTATATGACATGAATCTATCAAAATATGACTTGTGTACAAAAATCTAGTAAAGGTATGCGATACAAATAACCAAGGAAGCTGGTTTTATCATAATATAAATTGGAAAATGGGTAAAGGTATTTTAATCAAGCTTTGGAAAGATAAATGGATAAGATTAGAATCATTTGCTTAGAAATTTCCTAGTTTACATGAGAATGTCAACAAAAAAAATATAGCTTTGGCAGATGTGGGAAGATGGATTGAATATAGGGTGGCTTCAACGGAAAATCAACCAAGTAAATTAGTTGAAGCATGACATAAAGCATATTGTACTGAGAAAAATAGAAAAAGATAAATAGATTTGGAAATAAGAGGAGGCAAAAGGATACTTAGTAAATCGACTTATGATATAGTTCAAAATAAAGTTATAGATGAAAATCATGACCATTCCAGCTTAGTATGAAACATCAAGGCATTAGCATCTACAATGCACTTTGTGTGAAATATGATACAAAATAAAAAAAAAATTATTATTAGGGATAATTTAATCAAAAAGAGTCTAAATTAGAAATAATAGGTGTGTTTTATGAGGATTGACGGAAGTAGCAAATGTTGTTTAGAATATGTTGGGTAACGTGACAACAACTTTCCATACTCAATCAATGGAACATTTATCACAATTTACCTTGTAAAGTTTAAGTGAAAAGAGAAGCTTATGTGGCAAATAGTGTAGATAGTGGTTTTACAGGGTATGTGGAAACAAGAGAAACATTGTAATTTTTATAAATGGATATGCTAATGGATTAAGAATCTCTATGTTGTTACAAGTAAAATCCTGGATTTGGATCCCTAATAAAAGTCCAAGAGCTAATTTTTGTACTCTAATTTGTGTTTTTATCAATACATTTTAAGCATATTAAATAAGGTGAGAAGGTTGTAATAGTAGGAGGAAGAGTGGGTTGAAAATAGTGTAGGTCAAAATTCAAGATGGGAGGTGAATTGAACTATGAATTATTTTTCGAAAAATTTCTATGAGAGAATACAAATCTTTATTAACCACTACACTATGAAATTAGTTTAGTACAATACACACAAAACAATCAATTAAAAATGAAAACAACTTGCTGAAAATTGATTTTTGCTAAAACCTTATAAATTTCCAATAAAGAAAATCAATAGATTGAAATTATAAATCAATGGATTGAAATTTTTCAGAAATCACTGTTAACAGTTTTAAAACAACAAAGGTAAAAACAGTGGGTTGATTTTATATTTCAATTGATTGAAATTTTTTATTTGAAATTTAACCAGATTCAAATACGTCAAAATTAATTGCCAACAAGGTGGTTAATCAAAACTTTGGTTGAAATTCAATCGATTGATTACAATTGGTTGTTTTTATGAGCAGAATCAATATTCAATACACAAACAGTGCATGATTTTCAAGGAGCTCAAGAATAGTAAGAGATCACACAAATTTTATATCGGTCCACTCTTTTTCAAGAGTTACATCAAGTTTCTTGGTCACACTAGCAAAGATTCCACTAATCAATAAAAGATTATAAGGAAACACAAGTTCAAGACCTAATCTTGAACCCTACAAGATTGCTCAAGACATCCTATGCAGCACCCCGCTGCACACTGCAAAATTCACTACAAAACACACCTAGAAACCCTATCTTTTTGAAACACCAACACCAATTACACCTATAAATCCTATCTAGATTAATTACAACACACACAATAGATGAAAATGAATTACAAATTAATGATCACATCAAAATAGAACCTTCAACCTATCAAGAAAGACAATAACACTTCCCTGAACACCAAGGTTGTTGTATTGATGCTTCAGTCACTCAAAGGCACACAAGAATTGCTCCAAGATTGAGAATCAAGGTTGGTCTTTTGAAATCTTTGAAAAACCTCTCTACCAAGAAACTCTCTTGCTCACCTTGTGTTATCTCGGTTGTAAAACTGAAGTATTTGCAAAAATCTAAAGTCTAAAAAGTCACTTTCGAAACCTGGAAAACCTATTCTTTTATAACAGTTTTGCTCTTAAGTAAAATGAATCGGTTGTTTTTCAATTCAACCGATTGATTTTACTAAAATATAATTCAATCGATTGATTTTGAGAAACAATCAATTATTTTTCGCACAATATTAAAAATTTTCATTAAAACTTATTTTTCAAAGCAGATTTACAATTGATTCATGGAAGCTCTTACATATTTTTAAAATAATGAAAGCAAGCAAACATATTAATTCTAAGACACAAAATAAAGCGAAACTAATCTTCAAACTTGAATTGATTCATTAAATATTCAAGCTTTAATTCTTGCCAACAGCGTATAGAAGGTATTGGGTACAAATCCAACAAGCCTAGTTCAAAAGTCAGAAGGAAACATATTAGGGTGAGTAAACAAACTTGTAAGTCAGGGAACGGGTAGATGGATTAACTAAAACTGGATGTTAATTTTACAAGGATTATTAATAAGTATTAAGCGTATAATTTTACAATAGGGCTTATAAATGATGCTAATCATACAAGTTGCGGTAAGTGTAGAAGAAAAGTCTTATGTGAACCAAGAGTGGTTTAAGATATAGTGTTTTAAAAAGTAGGTTTTTTATTAAACTCAAAGGCTTGAAACCCTTAGTTGGTAGCTGAGGCAGGGACAAATTCCATAAGGAATAGGTAGATTGATATCAGGCTGATGAGCTAGTTCTATATGTTGAGTGGCTGAATAAAGAAGGAAATTTAGAGGGAATATGGTACCTGTTTGTAAACTAGGTTAGGTTTGAGTCTAGTAACCTAACAACTTTTCGATTCGGGACGAGGGAGGATGTGCCCCTATAACAACAAAATAAGAGGCTTACATGGTTTAGTTAATGTGGCCAATTCCATCTAAGCTAAGTGTAGTTAGGTATGGTATATGTATCAGGTGATGTATGAAATGATGGTATACGAGCAACTAGAATTAGAGGTGTGTATAGTGTTTTGGGGTTTGCCATGTTTGTTATGTTGACATGTTTTGTGTGGAGATCCAAATCATGGAAAATTGGTGAGATAAGCAGCAACGGAAGCAGATGTGAGAAATATCAATGATATAATGGGTCCAAACAATAGAAATAGTTCAAATATAGGACTTGTTTGCATGGTTGAGTTGAGGAGGATATCTACACAGAAATTACATTGTATGTACTTTGTTTGGGAGGGATTCGTCATTCAATTCCCAGTTAGCTATATATTTGTATGCCTTTGTTATAAACATCTTGATTCTTTAGCATGTGGAACTTATTTGGATGCAAATTGAAGAACAAGTTAGGTTATGCGTTTTCTTTTTAATATGCTGATTTTGGTTTTACTTCGTCATTTAGAAAATATATATTTCTTCCTTCCAGATTTGCTTCCTCAGTAGCAATTTGCATTTACACTTGTTCTTCATCTCAATGAAACATTGATTTACTGCTTAATCCAAATATAGTTGTTTTAGTATGTGGAGGTTGTGTAATAAAATTCCGAGTACCATTTATTTTCTATTGTAGTTTGTTAATGGGAGATTTATTTAAGTACCATTTAAATTGTTACTATTAATCTAGGTATAAAGAATGTTTTTCTCCCTGCATAAGATGGTGTTTTACAACAACTGGCTATAACTGAAATTAATACATTTACCGATACTGCAGCAACATTATTTTTAGCACAATTATATGACACGAGAATTTATTTTCAATATCAATATGTTTCAAAGTCATCTATTTCCAATGTAATACATGAATAAAACATATAGATGTTTTATAAGATAGTTGTGCCCAAATAGCGTAAAATCAATGTGAATTTCATTAGAAATGTCAATTTTAATTAATATTTATAATTGCAATGTTTTAAATTTAAACAATCTTCCTATAATTATAAGAAGCTCTTTAATGGTATTGTTCTTTTAAGCAATTATATTGCTTTATATTTTACTTTCTTTCAATAATTTAAAGATTCATAACAATTCTTTAAAATTACATTACTCCATCAATTATCAATGCTTTTCTCTTATTAGTGAAGAATGCTTCGACCCCAAGTTAGTATTTAAACTAGTAAAACAATAGTATATTGAAAGATTATTTGATTATTTTGCATGTGATATGTTTTAAAAGGCTCAAATGTGGCTGAGATAATTTTGTCTCTATCCATTACTTGGTGGGCTTGGCAACTCATTAGCCTATTGAAATTTTGGGTTTTAGGGTCTATCTTAGTCAAATTCTAAAACCTTGGACTAGAGATGTACACCAAAACCACATAAAAATTCATATTTTTTCAGTTTTTAAAATGATATGAATAATAGAAAAAAAAAAAAACAAGGATTTGGTTGTGTCACCTTTAATGATCTTATCTAGCAAGCATGTTATTCTCTCCCCATTGTCAATTATAAGGTCAATGATTATTTGCCAGTATTGTAGAAGACAATATTGTTTTCTCATCAATATCAAAAGAAAACAATATGGCAGACACACATATTTTTTGGTCGGTGAAGAAATAAATAACTTGAAATTGCACAACAAAAAGAAAAGTCCAAGTAGCCCAAAATCAAATCCCTGAAGGCCCAAAACCAGTTCAAGCCATGGATTAGTCAGTTTCTTGCTTCATATGTGGAAACAATAGCATGACACACCCAACAGAACATTTATGAGATATCACAATCTGTTCTGAATCAGAAAAAAAAAAACTACTTCCAAAAATATGTACATATCATAGTAAGATGAACCCAAACCACAAGGCCCAGGGGACACACCATGGTCCAGTTCCAGATACAGATCCTACCACGTGAGAGCATAATTGTGTAAAAATCTGAGATAATAACAACTCATTTGTTTCTAAATTGTAATGGTACTTCATTTTTTCTTCCTGTCTGAACATTTTTCATAAACCTTTTAACATAAGCTTTGAAGGTTAAGTTTTTGTATTTGTATGACAACCTTTTAAAGTCAAATTATTGCAAAAGTAGTATTTTGAAAATATAACACATGGAGGTATGAGTATCATAATGACTTGAACTTATCCACCATTTTGATTAAATTATAATGGAATTTGATTGCTGAAAATGATGATGAGAATTGAAAAGGTGAAGAGTATGTGGTGGAGGTGAGAGGAAGAAATTCCAAAATCTAGTGATGGGAAAATATATATTTTAAAAATGAGAGGAAGCAAGAATTTAGAAGGAATTCGAATAAGATCTTTTCCTTTTATTTTTTATTTATGGGGTGTTTGGTTGAGAGACGAATAAGTAGTGAGAAGAAGAAAATGAAGAGGATCAAAAGAAGGAATTGTAATGAGGTAGTTAATATAATCACCCTCTCTACCGAACAAGTAGAATAAATTGACTTAAAGGCACTTAAGCAAAATCACATGGGCTCACATTTTGTGCTTTATTCCAAAAAATGAATGGCCAGAGATGAATATGTACATGAAACACTAAGAAATTTTGGCGCCAAGTTTTCTTTACAACCAAAATTGGTGTCCAATGAAAACACATACCCAACATGTCTAGGAGACCCATTGAATATGTCCCTAATTTTGATCCCCATCTATTTAGCAAGATGGAAATTTGCTAGCTAGAAAATCCTAAGGGTCATGAGAAGGTGGAACAATGTCTTAGCTGTATTTTGGACATTGCTCCTTCTTTTGGAGGAATTTTTAGAGGATTGGTTCAAAAAGTTAGAAGAAGATGGGAATGGCCAATTTTTTAGCATGGAATGGGACGAGGAATGTGAGTCCATGGGAGCACCCTCTACAGTTCCAAGAATGTTCCTTCCCATGGTTGGGATTTGGGGGTCCCTAAGCAAGATTTTATATTTCAATCATGAATTCCAAATGCATGTTTTAACTCACCTTTTCAACTTTCTTGATTCTTGTTGTAAGTGAATTAAGAGGTCTTGTATTTAAGATTAGAGATGAGACATATGAGCCTATCTTTAATAAGATTCAAGTCAAACTCAATCAAGATTTATATATCTAGATATCAATCTTTTGGGTTACGAGAATATGTGATCAACTTAAAGCATTTAATGATGCTGAGTTCTTTTCTTCTTCCCTGAAATATTTATTTTTAAACTAAATTATTTCTTTGACCTTTTATAGTCACTTCTTTTAGTTATATATATGTTTTACTCTTATGAATTTAGACAGTAAAAATTAATAGTGTAAGTATAAAAATTGAAAGATAAAATTTGTACAATTATAAAGACTAAATAATTAACTGAACCTACTTAATGTTAAGACAACCTAGTATTATAAGTTATTATACGACATTCAAACAATTGAATTTGAGATCTCTCAATAAAAATTTATCTCCAAATTTGGTTCAGTTTGGATCTCCGTCTAGCAGCTACGACTCTTCCAAATTGTTTTTTTTTTTTCTTTAATTTGCATCTAATTAGAAAATTATTTTGATTAATAAATAGTACTAATTGATGTTGAAAGTTTAAACACGAACATCTTTATTAGATGTTATTCTCGTGAATATTATAGATTTAAAACATTAATTTTGTAAAATCTCTTAATTGAAACACGTGGATAAAAGTAGAAGTTAAAACTCTAATTATAAGATTAAAAAATATTATTTTATCTTAAAAACAAATCTTCATATAAGAAATCCTATAAAACTCTTACATTAAAATAAAAGTTATCACGGTGCATAGTAAAATCCAAAGTAAATTAAACCTACCATGGAAATAATACAATAAATTCAACCCTCGTAACCTTACAATGGTTAAAATTACTTTCGTAACAAGATAATTCGAAATGGGCAACTAATAAAACTTCAAATGTAATGAATAATTAATCACTTTTTAACATTACTATTTCTTTTACCCCTCTAATAAAAACATTATAATTTCGTGATTACATGTGTTCACTTCTCTCTCTCCAGGAATGAAGCTGGACCAATAGAAATTGTTCCTGATCTAAAAAAATTCAAAGGCCCAATAAAGGGAAAAACAATCTTTGATGAGGACGTTGGTCAATAGCACGCAAGTAGAGGAACATGGGATTGAACTAATTGTACTGTATTGCATTCCAAAGCATTTTGAAACCAAAAACTGAATAGTTATTCGAAAGCACTTTTCTATACCCAACAATTAGCAACACCTTAATTGTGCATTGGCATTCCTGAATAAGGGTGTGTCTTTCTGGCAAGAGGCCACACTCTAGAATCACTTCCCTTATGACTCATTCTTTTGGCATACTATACTATGCCAAATGCTTCTTAGAAGTGTGATTATCCAAACTCACAAACCCTACCACATTCTTCAAGGGACTGCCTTCCCAACATTATTGTCCCACCTTCACACCACTCTCAATTCCCATCCCTTATGGTCCTAGATCTTCAACAATTAGGTTTTGCAAATCCTTCTCATCACTAAATCATGAAGTGGGTCTATGAAATTCTGCATCTTTCCCATCTCAAAAAGGAGGAACCGAGAAAAAAAGAAGAAAAGAAAAGGGTCTTAGAATTTATTAGACAAAGGACTCAGTGGGGCTCCATATACCTACTTAATAGTTGTAATATGCCGTTGCACAAATTTTAGGTTCTTTCTAGCTTTTATATGGCTTTTGTAGTAGTGCAAAAATTAAGAATTAGCAGTTTAATTAATATTTATGGAGTATGCATAAAAGGAAGAAAAGGGTCTTAGAATGTATTAGAAAAAATAGTGCATGGCGCTCCCTGCTCAATAGTTGTTCTCATATGTCATTGCAAAAATTGAGGCTCTTCCAAAGTTTGCATACAACATCTGTAATAGAATAAAAACTCACAAGTCGTTTTTTTATTAATATTTGAGTAAATAATAATAACTACTTCTAAAGTTTTGTAAATTATATGAATTTCCGTTTTTTTATCATGTACAACAATCTTTCTTTCATAGGAATTAGGTGGTAAAGAGGATGGTTACAATGTTTCCAAAGACTAGTGCTAGGTAAAAAAAAATTATATAATTTTGCAAAAACCTTGTTGAGATAAGTATATAATTTACTCTTAATATTTAAATTGTAAAACTAAACTAGATTTGTGGAGTACACATTAAAGGAAGAAAAGGGTTAGAATTTATTGGAAAAAGGAGTGGGGGTTCCTTATACCTACTTATATGGCATTCATGATGCCATAGTGAAATTTGTGGATGTTTATACTTTGTGTACTGCTTTTGTGAACTTGTTTGGTATTTGCATGCCAAAAATGAACTAGATCTATGGAGTAGTAAAAAACCTTGCTTTTGTTCAATGATCTTCAAGTTAATTGCAGCATAAAAGGCAGAATGATATTAATTAATTTGATGGGTTGGCAGTGTGAAAGGGGATGGTGGTGGGGTATTTGAGGATGGGCCCATTGGGCCGTGGGCAAGACAAGGTCACATTAGTGACTTACACATGCCCTAACTTTGCTAACTATGAAGTACTTGCTTACTTCAAAAAAGAAAGGGAAAAGGAGAGCCACTTTGAACCACTCAACAAAATAGAGGTAGGGGACCATATATTTTTGTGCATGTTGAGAGACTTTTAACCCTTTCCCTTTTGCCTTCACATGTCTCTCAACCCTTCTTTGACCCTCTTACACATATTGGCCTAACCAGTAACCACTTGGGTTACTCAACCTGTGGGTCACTATTCATCTCAGTGATGGTAACTCTTCATCTATGCAACCACACCCTCTCTACATTGATGTGCTTTCTTCAACTCCAAATCTAAAATCACACTCATCACCCTTTGTTTTTTTTCCTTCTGTTCAATGCATTTTGTTTCCTATGCCCATAGCTCTTTCCTAATTTGGACTTACTTCGTGTTATCCTCTACTGTTCCAACTTTCTTATAGATCTCTTTAGACAAACTTCTTTATAAGGTTTTCTAGAAAAGAAAAAATTAGTTTATACACAAATTAAATTTTTTTAAAAAAACCATATGAGAGATGTCATACAAATTATGAACTAATTCTTTTATTCGTAAACTTATACACAAATTCATTCAAAGACACTTATAGTTAAGCTATTTGATTTTGAAACCAATCGGGAAGTCTTTGAATTTCTACACAAGAGTCAAACTTTCTTACTTTGTGAACTTAATTCTTTGTTTGGAATGGGGAGAAAGTAGAAAAGAATAGATATGAATTAAAATTAAAGAATATTAATTATGAATTTATTGTTTTATAAAATTGAAAATAATGTTAAAAAATATTTGAAATATAATATATTTAAATAATTAATTCAAATCGTGTTAAAAAGATTTTCACATACCAGTTAAAAAAATAAATTATAATAAAAAAATTACAAATGAAAAGTGAGAATTGAATATTAGGTCGAAAGAAAATTTGATAGGTATAATTATAACATGCTTCTACCTTTTATCACATTATATTACTTTTTATTTATTACATAAATAATTTATTTTTCATATAGTTTATTTGGTATTTTCTTAAAGTAGAACAAATTATCAAGAATGACTACAGAGTTAAGAAATAAAAATTAATAAATTAATTTTAATTAATTTACATTCATATAGTTTGTCTACCTTGTTATTTAAGAATGTAGAGCGTTTTTTAGATTAATAAAATTAGTATATTTTAATTTTAATGTGTGAATCCATAAAGAATTAAATGAATGCACGAAGGATTGAATGAACAAGGATCCATAAATTGAGATTCTTCAATTTTTAATTTCAAAATACCTTAGTGGGTGAAAGATTAGAATATTTTAAATATATTTGTACATGTGGTATTAAAAGTAAGTAAGACACTTTTTTTTTTTCTGATTTCATAAAACTATTGAGTAATAGTATGTTTAATGAAATTTAATATGTTAATTACGAGATAGATGTAGTCTGTCCTGCCAAACAGATCAATATAAAAATGTCTTATACATTTTTTCTTCTTATTTATCTCAATTATATTGTATGTTATTGTTGTCCATACTAACTTAAAAAAAAGTATTATGTTGAAAGTTTATAAACAAACTTTAAACAAGTAAATTTATTAATTGTTGAAGTTGAGTATTCTCTTTATGCAACATAATTCTAAAAAATCATTAATAGATTCTTGTTATATATAACTATCTTTTGAACCATTATCATTAAATAATATTTACGAAAAATTTTAAATAATTTTTAAAACACAATTCAGTATTTCTTTCTTGTCTTCATGTTTTTCACAAATATCAAACCTACATTAGTAGAACATTACAACATTCAAATATATTTGTGCATGAGGCATCAAAAGACAAACACAATAAAAACTTCTTTATCACTTGTCTTTCTTCTTATTTTATAACACCATGGTGGGACAATCCATCTCAACACTTTCCACTTTCTTTTTCATATTTTTGTTTAAATAAGTAAAAGCAAACTCCTACAATCTACAATTTTCAATTCTCAAGAAAAGTTCAAACTCAAAAATAAATGTAATTTGATATTGTGTTTGAAATAAAGAGAGTATGGTTGTTTAGATCAAAAGAAATAGAGTGATAAAAATGTATAGGATTTCTAATTTAATAAAATTAGTATATTTTAAGTTTAATGTACATATTGATTAAGAACAAAACAATGAAAACTTTATTTATTATTTGTCGTTCTTTTTATTTCATTATACCATGGTGAGACAACCCATCCCAACATTCCCCAACTTTCTTTTTCTTATCTGTCTTTTTCTCTTTTCTTCTATTTGTATTCAAATAAATCAAACCAAATTCTTAGAGTTCGCACCATTCAATCCTTATAAAAAATCCACACCTAAAAATAAATGTAACTTATAATGTGTTTGAAATGGAGAGGGAGTGAAAAAAAAATACTAAATATGATTGTTTAGATTAAGAAAAATAAGATGGAAAGTGAAAAAATAAATAAATGGAAAGAATATGGTTAATTTGATTTATGTAATACAATAAATTAATATATATATATATATATATATATATATATAGAAAATAATTTATAAAACAATTTGATTTAAATAATAGTTTTTAAAATTATAAATCAGAGTTAAAATAAATTATAAATTAACATAAAAAATATTATAACATTTAATAAATAAAAATATATTTTTTAAAATAATAATATGTCAGAATAAATTATTTACAAATTACTAAAATTTAAATTAATAATTTTATTTTATTTATTATTTTGATTTTTTTATTTTAATCACTTATTTAACTATAATTATTAGTAGAATATTAATATACATGTAAGTTCCATCTCCTTTCTTCCCATCTTTTCTAGCAACATCTAAATATCATCTCCTTTTCTCTCATTTTTTTTTTAAGGAACATGTAACTTCCATCTCTTTTTCTTTTAGCGTTTTTTAAGAAAAAGCTCAGTAGCTGTTATTTTCTATTTTTTGTTTACTTTTTTATTTTTGTATCTTCTCTTTTTTCTCAATATATTAATTTCTCCTTTTAAATCGATAAGGATATAAGAGAGATTTTTACTTAAATGGTGTGATTTTATTTCATTTTTACTAGAATGTGTAGTATGGATAAGTAGTAAACACAATTTTAAAATGAAAAAAATTAAACACAGCTTTATTTTTGCATAATATTGAAATTTTTGTTTTTATTTCTTACAGTTGAAGACGTGTTTTATTATTTTTGTTGAAATCTTCATAGAGAGCACAACTTCAGCATTGGTAATATTTTTTTCAAATTTTGTAGAAATTGTGCTTAAAGTCACAAATTTAAGATTTTATTTTATTTTTATTTTGAAATCACATTTTTAATTTTTAAATTTTTTATATAAAATCATGGGTTGAGTGACGACTTTAATGATAATTTTTTTATTGTTTTAATTTTTTAATAAAAGTAGTGAATTGAACCACAACTTTAATAAATAATTTTTAATCTTTTTTAATTTGTTAATACAAGGCGTAGGTTGGGTCACGACTGTAGATAGTTTTTTTAATAAAAATTTATTTAATGTTTTTCTTATTTTGTAAATTTTATTTTATTTAATGGAGATTTTGCTTTCAAGTTAAATGTCTGTCTTTGCTGAAAGTTATGAAATAAATATAAAAAAATTAATTTTAAATTAAAAAATTATATCTAATGTATTAATTTTAATTTTGAAATGGTCTTATCGTTATGATACGAGATTAAATTTTATTGTCAACCCTTCATAGTGTGATTCACAGAAAGACCAACAATTACGCATATCTATAATGAAATAGATAATCTAAAATTTTATAAGATGACATGTGAGTATTTTTTTAGAGAAAAGTTTAAATAAATAGAAAAAAAAGTTATTAATTTTTATTTTATAAAAATTATCAACTCTTTAAACTATTCCAATTCTCTCTTTAAGAAACTATTCAGTTTCATATTTTATAAAAATCACTAACTCTCTCTCTTCTTAACAAAATCAATTTTTCTTCTTTTATGAGTCTCCTCTCTAAAACTCCACTTTCCTTCCTTATCAAATTGAGTGTCCACTTATATTCTTGAACAAAGTAAGTTCAGTTTATGCTCATCTTCTTTAGAGTCGGTTTTAGATAGATTTCATCATTCTTGTAGAAGTATTTTGTATGTGTCCTTGTAGATGTATTTTGTATGTGTCCTCTGAGGCATCACAATGAGTCCTTGTTGGTCCATTATCCTATTAGTGTAGTATGATCATTGATTAGAAGCTCTTGGTTCAGGCTAGGTTGACCGTGATTTTAGGTTTTTAGAACTCGTTTGAGTGTCAAAACATGTAAAAGAAGCTAGTTTGGATGTTTTTAATCGATATTGTAATTACTTGTTTTCTTAAGTATAAATTGGATGAATTTGAATTAAATTGAATAAATGTCTATGTATGATATAATGTAGTATCAATGTTTGTGAATGATATAAAGACTTAGTATCTTTAGAAATGAGATATCCGTGTTGAAATTGTTAGAATGTGCATGGTACATTGAAATCATATATATATGAAGATTGCCTAGTGGTGAGAGTCGAATGAGATTCATATGACTATGTCCGAGATTTGAAATATGACATTATAGATTAACCATGTGCATATTGAAATAAAAAATCGAAAGAGACGAAATGGTATATGACAGGTACATATCTCTTCTGAGTCTAATTCAATGCAGGAGTCTTTCAAAAGTAAAGAGTCAAGTGTCTTTATAATGCAGGAGTCTTTCAAAAATAAAGAGTCAAGTGTCTTTATAATACAGGAGTCTTTCAAAAATAAAGAGTCAAGTGTCTTTATATGTGGCTCAATGTATCTATGACATGAATTATTGTAGAGATGTGATAATGGTAATGTAATGTATAAAAGTCTAATTTATTGTATTGTAATTTGATTGATATAGAAATTTAATTTATAAATATACATTTTTAAAACTCTCTAACTTACTTTTTTTTTGTGTGGTGTTTGTGAAAATTTAGGAAGTGATGTGACTCCTAGGTAAGCTGATAGAAAAACTTTATTTTATTTTATTTTATGATTATATGAACATATTTCTATTAAATCCTATAAGCAGAAGTATATTTAAAACACTGACATGAATATATACATATTTATAACTTTATTATTAAATTTTTGCGATATACAATTATTATTATATGAAAAAATATAGAATGTTACAATCTATATCACAATGAAAATTGTTAAATTAATTTTTTTTTTCAACTGTCTCCATAATGCTTTTATTTTTTCAAATTAATAGTCTACTTGTTATTTTTCTTATTTCTTAAATTACACTTTTAAATAAACTTATTTGCATTAAAAAAATTAGAATGCGTGCTTTCAAATTCTAATACAAGTACCAATTCAAAATTGAATTTAATACATTAAATACAAATTTTAATTTAAAATTAAATTTTATATATTTATTTCAAAATTTTCGACAATATATTTAATTTAAAAATAAAAAGCTTACATTAGATAAAATAAAATTTACAAAATAAAGTAAAAAAATAGTAAATATTTTTTTAAAAAAAAAACAATAAATAAAGCATATAAACACCCTATCTACTAAAGTCGTAGCTCAACCCCTAACTACTATTGAATTTTTTTTTAAGAAAAACTATCTACTAAAGTCATGATCCAACCTACAATTTAAAATAAAAAGTAAAAAAGATATCTACTAAAGTAGTGATTTAAACCACGACTTCATATAAAACATTTCAAAAACAAAAATGTGATTTAAAAATAATAAAAACTAAAACGTGACTTCTACAAGATCTAAAAACAAAAATGTGAAGTCGTGTTTCCTATGACTATAACGAATTCAAAAAAATAAATTAATACAAAATTGTGTCACTTTAACTATAAAAGATAAAAGAAATTCAGAATTATAAAAAAACAAAATTGTGCTTAAATACATTTCAAATATAATTTATTTATTTATTTTCGTAAAACAAAATTTATCTATTTTTGGAATGAAACAAAATTGCACTAGTAAGAGAAATTATATTGTTTGATTTTAAATGATACATCAATATGTTTGGACGATTTCTTTTAATGAGCTCTTCCAGAAAAAAAAAAAACTACAGAATTAAAATGAATTTCTTTATAAATTAAAAATAAAAATTTGGAAAACTATACAGAAGAAATTTTACAAATTAACTTATATATATATAAGTTAATTTTAATTTATAAAAAAATATTTTAATTCTTCTTTTTGTGCATTTTTTAAAGTACAATTTTTTTTATAAATTAGTTTATTTTTAACAAGTTTTTCTACTCAAATAAAATAACCTAGTATAAAAAAAATACATGTGGTATAGACTAAAATAATTTCAGAGCAATGTTACTCATCATCTTTCTGAATACTAGCACCAGCAACTTTTCATTTTCCTCTCACAAGTTTGGCTATTTGTGCTTTGGGTTACTTGAAATGTATTTGAAAATAATGTAACCTATAAAAGTGGCTGATTTTACCAACGCAATTATTGATTTTTAATAAATTTACGAGCTCTAAGTTTTTAATATTGATTCATTTTGACTTATTATACTTTGAGCAACATTTTTTATTTTCAAATTAATGGCTAAAAAAATTCTTTCTAAACCATACAATGCGCGACAATTTTTTTTTTAGTTTGAATAGTCTTTTTATTGTCATTCGTAAACTATTTCTAAAATGTATAATAAATAAATAAATTTAAAGGATATTACGAAATATAGTTAAAATTGAGATTTTAATAAATAAATTGAGATTTTAATTATAAAATCATATCATCATACATATTATATATTTGGGTTTTAAAGTACTATAACCAAATTTTAATTGTAATTGAAACTCTTGATAAGGGGGTGAATGGTGTAACAGAAAAAATTATTAATTCTTGATTAGATTTGAAAATTGCATTTAATTTTAATTCTTGATTAGATTTGAAAATTGCATTTAATTTTAATTGAGTGGTGTTAGGACCGATAATACACCTATCAAGATAAAATTTTAATTGTATTAGTTTTTAATTAAAATTAGGTTTGGACGGAATTCATTCATAAAAAAAAGATGAATAATTAGTGCAAGGAAAAAATAATTGCGTTTTTACTATTTTATTCGACGATCCTTAGGATCTCGTTGATCCATGATTTTGTGTGAAATTTGAATCGCATATAATATATATAATATATATGATCTTATGATTTTAGGATTAAAATCTTGATTTTAACTATTTTGGTTGTTATATTGTTTGTATGAAAAAAAAAATGAGTACATACATATATTTGTATTTCAATTATGATGTATTGGTTCAAATACTCTTTTTATGAGGTGACATAGTTAGATATGATTTATTGTCTAACTTATTTTGGGACTTGGGTTGTTATGCTCTTAGATAGAGAAATTTGCATCATAATTATCCTAATGGTAAACGCTCAATCTGATCACTGATATTAAAGTCACCATCACAAGTTTGAATCTCAATGAAACAATTGTTGAGTGAAATATTGTTGCAGAAGCATTTTTCAATGATGAAGACGAGTGAGAATCAAGTCACAATCAAATGGTGATAAAAAGAATTATACCTTAAATATTAACTATAATTTTTGATATAATGATAAATATTTAATCCAAAAAATAAAGAATCACAATATATACAAAGGGAATATATACAAAGGGATGTTGTGTCCAATTATCTTTTTTGATGATCACATCTTTTATGGTGTAAATAATTTTTATATCATAAGAAGGGTGACAGTAGTTTAAAATAATTCAATTTATAGTTATTTTTTCAAAAAATAAAATATCCATCAGCTTAATTTTCTAAACAAATGAAATGATGAATTAATGAACACCATCATTAGTTATTACAATTTTTTTTATATGTAGTACTTCGCTCTATGGTTACAAGTCATCAAAGATTAGGTAGAATTTGGATACAAAATATTGAATTTGTATGCAAAATATTGATTGTTGAACTTGTTTTCTTATTATTTTCTTGAACTTCTAATAATTATGTAAATATTTATGTTATTTATTCTATTTATTTACTATATCATTTTCTTTAATAACTTAATTTGAAGTGAAAAATGATTTAAGAATTACAGGTTTAAAATTCATACAAACATTGTAAATCTATTAATTTTATGATGGAATGATATTTGTCCCAATATAACACACTTAACTTGTCACAAAATAGAGAAAGTGTCAAAATAATTTTAAATTACTTAAGGACAAAATTCAATTACTTCATTGTCAGATTTCTTCTGTGCAAATATCTATTTTCTTCATAATGAAGTGATTCATTGTAAAAGCTATATTGATCAAACTAGAAATAGAAGCTTAAAGCTTAACCAAATACTAAATTAACTTTCAATGTTAGTATTAAATAAACCAATGATGTCGAATTAGTGCAAGAATTAGCGGTAATATTTCAACTATATTTCACACATTTTTGTTTATCAATATATAGGTCACAAATCTCTCATCCAAAATAAATAATCCTATTATGACGTGTGATTAAGTTTACGAGACATACACATAATAAATTTTAAAGCTTAATTTACTTTAAATATTAATTGACACTACTCATACTAAATTATTTAAAACCTTTATATGTAAATTAATTGTGAGAACTACGGAAAAAAAAGTAACTACTGATGCATTAATTAAACATATAAACAACTACATTTATTGACGTTCATACAAAAATTGTTCAATAATAAAAGAATAATAAATAAATGTCTTTTCTTGAATAGCATTTTATGCATTTGAACACATTTTAACATGAACAATGAACGGCAGTGTTCACACATGACTGATTAGCATGGAAGAATTATAATCAGGTCAAAGAAATGTGATTGAAACGTGAAAATAACTGCTAAGATATGGTGAAGACTGAAACAGTCAGCTTTTCTTCTACGAAACAACAACTGTGACTACTTTTTGTACAGTCCATTGGTCAACATGAATGCGATTTGCGTTGAAAGAAGTTACTTTTCTTTTGCACCTTGAATATGGTTGTGCCTAATGTAATAACGTAACTAGGCAATGTTTTCGAAACTTTTTTTTTTTCTTTTTTCAGCCAACGAAACTCTAATATTAGCTTTACATAAGCAAATTATTAGGTTTTATTTGGAGAAAATTAGCGTATATATGTTAGGTGCATGAACTTGGTTCAGTCTTCGTGTCAGATATTGCATTATTCTTAATCTTTTTTTCGTTTCATGAGTTCCCTAACGTTCTTGAAATGGTCTCACTTTTTCACGTTTTATGCCGTGTCATTATCATGGAAGCAAACTAGCTCCTGTAATGCTCTCCAGTACTTTTAGCGGAAAAGAAACGAAAGTTACATTTCTTTTTCTTTTTCTGGTGCACAAAGGGAACCTGAAATGTTTTTTAAGTACTATATCTTTCTCACATTTTAGATACTAATCTTATTTATGATAGTGTAATTGATGCTTATTCAATGCACCTTTACACACAATACAATTTTCCACCATGTAAATACAAAATACCTAATCATTATATGAACACATCAAGTTAAAAAAGAGAACATTTGAATGAACAAATAAGAAAGTAAATACAATAAATTTGCTACTGTATTCATAAAAACGAAAAGTAAATTTATCCCCTTTATTAGACCAAGATATACTATCACCAAGAATACTTTTTATCTAAGTTATTTTATACTTATCATATCTTAATTTTATTAGATAATATAAAAATTGTAAATTTTTTTATAATAGTCAAAGGACAAGTATAGTAAGTGCTACTATAAGAAAAAAACTATTTAGATACTAATTTTTAGCTATCAAATAAAATAGTTGCTAATTATGACTAAAATAGTCATCAAATTAGATTTTGGTTGCTAAATAACTACAAAAATTGAAATAATGATTGAATTTAGTGACCAATTATCTTGACTTAATTGGTCACTAAATTCAATAATTACTTTAATTTTTGTAATTATTTAACAACCAAAATCTAATTTAGTGACTATTTTAAACACAAATAACCATTTCATTTAGTGACTAAAAATTGATTTCTAAATAATTTTTCTCTTATAATAATACTTAGTATATCCATTCATGATATAATCTTTATAATATTAAAATCATCTATCTTTCTAAATGTTAACTATAGCAAAATCACCTCCAACATTTATTCTCATTTCTATGCGTTCCTATACCACCTCCTCTTCGTCCTTCCTTTAATGCCATGGTTCTTTCAATATTAGTCTAACCACGTCTACAGTCTTTTTTTTTTTAATTTGATAGCTGGGACAATTCCTATGAATTATCACATTATTATCAAGTACATCATTATTTCATTATTATTGTTGTTATCACTATTATATTATATTATATTATGCATATAATAATAGTATTCATTATGGTTTTAGTAACAATGTTTTATGTTTCTTAATAGCATATGACAAAACTTGTAAAGTTAAAGAAACTCTTAAATAAATAACATTAGGAATATTATTTAAACCAATAAATTTTACTACAAAAAGTTATGTATGTGGTGACATTTGTTTGTATACAACTTCGATTAGAAATGCCGCTTTATACAAGTACGGCGTTTTTTAGTATAACCATAGATTTTGTTGCCACAATATATAATGCATTTTTGCGCGAAAGGCTGCAACATCCACCATATAATGACTTTTATAAAGCGGTGTTTTTTTACATGTAAATAATGTTAATTGAATTGTCATAATTATTTTTATTAACAAGCTTTGAATGTTATTATGAACATTTTAATACGACGCTTGTTATGATCATATTATAATAAATGGTGAATGATAATAGATTAGTTCAAACTGTCGTAATTACAATATTAAATAAAAAAATGTGAATGTATCCAGTATTTTATAACTATATCCACTAGTTATATCCAGTAGTATTTCATACTTTATCAAATTTCATAATTATATATGTTACATACATATTCAATAGAATAAAACTAAAATAACACAAATTTTGTGATAACAAAATATCACATTATAATTCATAGTGCAACATATTATGTTCTAACACAATTGACAAAATATTATGTTCCAAGACTAATACTATTACAACTTTCTAAATTGTTCAAACCCAGTTCCCTTGTGAAATACTAAAACAAAACAACAAAGTATATATATATATATATATATATATATATATATATATATATATATATATATATATATATATATATATATATTTAATTTATCTTGTTGCCTCCACTTGATCCTATAATGTGATTTGGGGATGGAGCACCACTTACAACATTTGATGCCTGAAATATGGACAACAGAGAAAATTAATTACTACGGAAAAATGTACATGTTAATACTACAGGAGAATATTGTATTTGAGACACTTACCACAAACCAGGTGTCATGGCAGCAACATGTTCAGGAACATCCGATCTTATAGCAATGTAGGCAAATAAGGAATTAATTTGTTCTTTAATTTCTTTAAAGAACAAATGTATCTAACTAATTCAGTCTGTCGATTCACTACTACGATGCCATATAGTATGATAGAAAACTACAACATTTTTAGTATTTACATGATGGCATACAGTATGATAGAAAATTGTAACATTTTTAGTATTTTCATTTTATATGTGGTTAAAAATGATTTGTATCTTTATTAAAGAAGCAAATGGTTACCAAACAATTAGAGAAGAATAGAAGATACTTGAAAACTCAAAGTTGAGATTAAATTGCAATTGTGTTTAGTGTTGCTTTAAGAAAAATAGAGTAAGAAATAAAGAGGAAATTTTTTTTATCTCAGTCAGATAGGAGCAGGCAAATAGGAGCATAATAATATCTTATATTTATTGATTATAAATGTATACTACTAATCTCATATAGTTACTTAATAACCAGAATCTGATCTGTAGACTTAGTTCTCAGTTCATGCAAGAACCTTGTCAGTGTCTCCACTATTGCTTCATTGCTATTTAATTGGTTTGAGGAAACAGAACCCCGTCCACCAAATGTACCTCTTCGACTCTATAAGCATAATTTAACAAATGAAAACTAAATATGAAAGGGTCAAGGACAGTGTAAAACATGAGGAAGGAAATAGTAAAGATGATACCTTTTGCCAATTTATCTTTTGTCTTTGGAACTGTAGTGCCATTGTTCATTATTCCCACCAATTCATCAAACTGAAATGTTTTATATATAACGTAAGATCCATAATAGTAAAATGTGATGAATTGTGCATCAAACTTTAACATGACATACCTGTTTGACTATGGTTTCATATTTCCTTACTCATTCATATAATCTTATTTCATCTCTAACTTCATCTGATATTAGCAATGTAACCAAAACCTACAATAACCAAGCTATTGTGCAAGAATGTGAACTATAAATAGAGTATTAATTCCTCTTTCTTTAAACTGGTAGTGTGATGCTCAATTCAATCCAACTTTCTATAATATGATTTCTCAATTAAATCAGATTAATCTCAAATAAAATAATAACATGAGTGAATAATGAATATCACACACGCTCACTCCCTCACTCACTGTCAATTTTTTTATGCCTTAACAAGTCAGGTGCACGAGCATTCCCGACATCTAATGATATGCAGTGGTAAGGATCCCTACTCTCCTATCAATCAATCCTTTTTTTCAAATATTTATATAAACATATAATTTAAAATAACTTCAACATGGAAATTTCTTATATGTTTGAAGAACAACCATACACTTTTAATCATAGTCATACATTGGACCACCCTTTTCACACAACAACTTCAATAGCAAGAATCACACAAACTATATACAAGGCGCTATGAACATACCTCTATTTTGTCCCCAAAACCCTTCAAAATCGTGCAATAGCAAGAATCACATAACTTCTTCAACTTGTCCCCAAATATATGCTATCAAATTATACAAATTGGTTATATGTAGTCAAAACATCATGGATTTCGAACAAAATTGAAAACAAAAAAATAGTAACAATAATAAAAATCTTACCTTTCGTTGTCGTGAGGGCGATCGAAGGTCACCAAACAATCGCTCCAATATAGAATTTATGCCAATCAGTTAGGGTTCATTGATTCTCTCAAATCGGTTAGACATTAACCAATAGGAACTATAAAGTGTTAGGGTTAGGGTTTGGAAACGAAAGGTTTGAGAATTTTCAGTGTTTTGAGTGTTTCATTGTTTCAGTTAATGGGAACGAAAACGAAAACGAGGGAGAGTGTTTCACAGAGGGTGTTTTCACTTTAGAGGGAGAGAGTGGAGGGAAAAGCCTTTTCAATAACATATGGAAATGAATCTGCGCAACGAAAAAAAGTTGTACCTTTACGCGGTGGTTGTAAATGTCATTTTTGAATTCAAAACGTGGCACTCATTAAAGTGTCGACTTATATAATATAATATGACGCTTTTTTGAAATGTCATACTAAAAACACCACCACATACACATTTTTTTATAGTGTTTATTTTATCTATTCCAATAATGATAATATATATATCACTCTGTCACTTATTATAAGGGGTGAATCACACAACGACAAACATATCTTTTTATGGTTGAAAGATATCAAGAAGACATGTGTGAAAAGTCAACAACATAATTGATTCAATTGAAACATAAAATGAAAAATAGTGAAAGGTAATGACATCAAGTTCTAGGAGGACATCTGGCTGGGTGATGTGCCTTTGAAGGAAAAATTCTGAAGGTTGTATAATCATAAAAGACGTCAAACTAAATGAGGTTTTTGAAAGGGAGACAAATAGACATGTAACCTACTTTAGAGAAGGGAATGCAATAGAGATATGGTAATCTCGCTCACGAATAATCTAAAAGGAAGATTTTTAGATAAGAATATAGAGGATGAATGGTGTTAGTTGCCAGATGACACACAAATATACACAGTTAACTTTGCATATGAGTGCCTCTAAGGTATTGCTAGGGGTAGAATTGGATCCTTGTATGAAGGGTTTTGGAAAAACTAAATTCTTGCTAATTGTCCAACATTTCACATGGAGAGTTATTTGCAACAAGGTTCCTACAAGGCTTAATCTAAAGTGTAGATAGGTTCTGGTGGGTAGTTCTACATGTGTTGTATGTCAAGAAAGTGATGAAACACTTGTAGAATATATCATCTTCTATTTGGAAAATGTGTTATTTAAGGGTAGAAGTGTAGTCTATTTACTACAGCGATGTGGTCAATCACTTCTACCAATTTAGCCTCATCAGGATTAGCCAAAAAAGTAATAGGATGTGGAAATGTATGTGGATAACAATCATTTGGAGTGTTTGGATCCTTAGGAACAGTGTCATTTAGAAATGCAAAGGTAGATGCACTTGAGATCTTTGTAGTTTCCCAACTTAGAGATTAGGCATGAATCACCTCTAAGTATCATAAAATGACATTCACCTACTCTTATTGTTGTTTAAGTCCCATTAATTGCATTAAGCCCACAAGTGTTGGAATCAGTCTTAGAGGTAACTTTAAAATACACTCATCATTTGTTATATTGGTATGCTTTATACAAACTGAAATGTATTATGCTCTTTGGGCTGCATAGTCGTTTATGTAATAGGTTCACCACAAATGACCAAGTTTAACGAAACCAAGTAGTTGATGTAGTTAAGCTTTTCACGATTTCTGATGTAGGATAGAAGATCTCCTAATGATCACACATATATTAGACAAAGTCCATGATGCTACTGAAAAGGGACACTAACAACATTACATATAACAATTTTTATTTAGCATCTAAATTGAGTTAACGAAAGTAAAGTAACCAGTTGTATTTTTCACATAATGTGTCAAATGGTTTTGGTACTTTCATATAAGCTATGTTAAATATAAAAACAATATTTTATAGCTTACATGAAGTTAAGAGTGAAATTTTGGTATGTTATACTTAGAGTGTTAAAAAGCCTTGATTAATTACTTAAATGGTTTCCTTATCTTATGTGATTTTTGCATACAGGTTGGAATATTCCAAAAATGTTCCTTTTAATTCAATTTATTCTTTGTTAATCAAAATAAGAGATGACTTACATGTATAATGTTATGTAAATAAAGATAAAGAATAACTTGTTGAAGAAAGATAAGAGGAGACAAGAAAAACAAACACAAGAACTAAGCTAAAGAAGAATAAAGGATACTCCATGAAGACTGACAATTCCAAGCTTTGGAAAAGGATATTAGAGTACATGTACATATGTATTTTTTAGTCTTTAGATGAACTTGAGAGAAGTTAGAAACTTATATTTTGAACTTGAGAGAAGTCGTGGACAAAATTCATGCACTCCTGAAGTTAGAAGTATCTTTTGGAGCTTCTACCTATTACATGTGACTTTCAAAGTGCACAAGGTAGTTTGGCTCTTCCACTTCAACCTTCAAGCTTTTTGTCGTTACTTTTTACATAAAATTATTACATCTCTAAATTTAATGAACTCCTCTTGTGCACTCTTTAATTTTAAGAGATTAAGTTGACTTATAATCATTGTTTAGTGGAGTTAACTCTTGATTAACAAAGTTTTTTTATTGTCTTTTCCACCTCTTGGACAAAATCTTTCATTTTATAGGAGTCTCTCTCATTTGTAAAACACACCTTGAAGATTGAATGAAGTCTTATTTGAATTTATAGAGTTTGAGAGTTTCCTACTTTTGATGTTTATCTGAAGAAGGTTTTTCAAATGATATATCTACTTGTACTTATCATTTAATTCTTAAATTAAAGGTGATATGTATCTCAATCTATTTTTACTTTTATTTCTTTACTTATCCTTACTTTTTCATACAAATCATACAAACCAAATTGATTCTTAGTGCGGTTTCTCTTGCTTTTGCTCTGAATACTTAACATTGTATACAAACACATCTTAAGTTTAAGATCCTCCAAATTTATTAAGATTTATACCATCCAGTTTCCAATAATAATCCTAAATCAATAAAAATAATTTATTTAATAAATAATAAATATTGATATCACAAAATTATGAATCTGCACTTTTCTATATCAATGAACTTGTAATTTGATTTGATAATGAGGTCAATAGATAAATTTAAAAATACAAAAAATAAAGACTTAATATAATTAATTATAAATTTAGGAAATTGATGGGTTGAAGTGTCCCTGAAATCAATACAGATCATCCTGTGTGTCTACTCTCGTAGACATACATGTGAAATGTAGGATTAATCCATCTTTGGTTTTTGGCTTCTTCAGTTGGTTTTCTGAATCTTTGTTAATAATTATTACACGAGAGTTACTACGTTTTCTAAATATAAAATAAATAAACTTATTGTTATCTTGCATGAATTTAAAAAGAGAAAACGTGTTCTTAAAAATTATGAAAAAGATAAAAATATATGATTTAAGAAAAACTAAAACGGTCAAAATAAATAGAATAGGACAAATCTCCTAGTGGAATAAAACCTCAGATGATTCTCAAGAGAGTTTTCATCATGAAAATGCGATTCACGTTAAACTTTATGGATTTAGATTATTCTTGCTGGGTGCGTTAATTGGTTTATTATATTTTTATTATAAATCCAAAAAGTAGAAATGTATAAATAATTAAAATAATGATTACGTTTGCGTGTTTCTGAATTTATGGTCTAAAACTGCATAGTATATACGCGTCTCTGTATACAAATAATTTTAATACTACTTCTTTTATATATTTGTACTTGCTATTGAATTGATTATAGGTTTTATTAATATAAACTGAAACGTATCTTATCAAGCTTTATGAAGACACTGAATTTATTTATGAAACTGTTGACAGCGTAGAGGGTATCATAAATCATTGCTCCTTGGACGAATCATGTCGTTTGCTCCTGATTTAGCAAGAAAATATGCATAAAAGATTTTCTTTACATAAATGTTTTATGAGAACAATAAAATATTTTAAAAAAAGTAACTGAGTTTCATAAATGTTTCTACATGAAACACTGATTCCGTTACCGACACATCTCCTTAAAAGCTTCTTAAAAATGGTAAATTTTGTTTCATAAATGGAATGCATAAATTTAGACTACCTCGCATCACATTTAACGGAACTATAAAAAATAGAATTCACCTTTAACAAGGTAGACTCCTACAACAAAAAAGAAGAGTATTTTTGTTAACTTTCTAATTGTGTAAAAAATTTATTACACCACAATTTAGATGTTATTCATAATTATAATTAATACCTTCAATTAATAAAATTAAAAATATTTTAGAGAGAAGAGTGGAAATTTGAAATTGAAAACAAGTGGTGCAATCTCATTTTCAAGAGTGTTGCATTCTTTGATCTTTGAATTCTATAAAGAAAGTTATTCTTCCATGGATGAGAGAAAACAAAATTTCAGAATTGAAAGAATACGGGAAAACACCAAAAAGAAAAACATATGTTCTCCAAAAACTATATATTTCATTTTTTTTTTTCATATTTCTCGTTTAAATGAAAATTTTAAGGAAATATAGTAATGAGATTATATACAACCTGGAATTTTTTAGAAAAAAATCCTAATTTTAAAGAAAAAGATATCATAATTGATAATCACATGATTTCCTAGAAAGATGTGTAACTTACTCTTACAATTCGATCTTCAAATCCTATGTTAGCTTTCAAATGTTATAAGAATGAGTGCAATTGGATATTTTTTGGACCAAGCTATGGGTTAAACACTGCACGCTAGTCGGAGATGCATTTGCTTCCTTTTATTTTGATTATGGTTCTAGACTTTAATATCAACCTGCGATTTCATCATGAGATAGATTGGTCCATCTCTTGGCTTTCCAACAAAGCATTAATCATATTAGAATAAGGTTTAGATCTCTAGTTATAACTCGAATACTAAATAATATCAAAATATACATTATGTTAAAGTAATTGAACTAAGGCCTAACCAAGCTAAAAACATGGTTCGAATAAATTCAATTATACACAAAAGAAGGTCTATGTACTAAATATCAAGAAAAGTATAGAAAAATCAATTCATTAAGATGTGGCAATGAATGACTTTATGGTGTTTCTTAGACCAAAATAGCATTGTGTAATTAATCATACTAGTCTTTTAAAAAATTCACAAGAGATTATAACACAAAAACAATTAATTAAAAAATTATTTTCATGAATGATTTATTAAAATTTAAAAATTAAAGCACTAAGTATTTATACTTATTTGTGAGTATTTTTTTTCTTTTTTAGAAATTGTTGCTTACTTTCCTAGTAACCATGCCCATTGCACACCTCCATTTTTCAATTACATTGAATTTACAAAATTTTGAAGCAAGCCATTATAAAGTTTTCTACATCACCCACCATGAATTAAAATGCAATAAAAAAAAACATAAAATGACTAGTTTTACAATATTACAATAAACTTTTTTTCCATTAATCATTTAAGAAACACTCTCCCGCTATTTTCTAAAGTATTATATATTTAAGTTGTATACTTTTAATGAACAATAATGTCTTACATCTTACAACATTTTAGAAGTTTTACCTTCAAACACACATATATTTCTGTCTCCAAATTCCTCAAGTAATTACATGCCACAATAAACATCATTCATTCATAAAGATAGTATTCATACCATGATTATCCATATTTATGTTGCTAGAAATGTTTTTATGGGAATCCCAAAATACAATATTTATAGATACCTAACCATAACAGGTTTTCCTTACCATAAGGAACTTATGACATGAGAAGAGTATCTAGAAAGTCAGTTCTTCAAATTGTTGACAAAAAGGACAATTATACTCATTGTTATGCCAAACCACATTCTTTTTCTTTAAGTTATCTCTTGTTGGTAACTTATTATCAAATAATCTCCAAATGGAAACATAAATCTTTAGAAGAATATTAATTGTTCAAAATGTGTACAAAAGTATCTCTTATTGGTTTTTAGTTCTTAACACACTTAGACCTCTCACCTCAATGTGTATTGTCATGTTGCGTCCACTTTCCATATTCACATGTCCTTTATGTGCTTTTTGTATCTTAATCTATCCAAGGAGTGAATTTTGTATGAGATTTTTCTTCTGAACAAATTGTTCCCTCTTCCATGACAACTACCACTCTCATACTTCATTCATCCAAGATCCCTTATGATTGAACATCTCATCTTGTTGTTCTGAAATAAGGTATAGTTTGTTATACCTTTGTATTAGACGTTAATCCCTAACCATTTGTCCTTCCAAGGTTTGACTTATGAAGAATCTCTTAACTTTCTGTTGAACATGCTATTGAGCCTCTTTGATTGGTTATCACCACCACATTATGTATGTCCCTCCACCATGCAAAAAAATTTTCCTTACTCTCTTCCATAACTAGATTTATCCATCTACCACATTTAGACTTTAACACTTTATATCATAAAGACTTTCTTTTTAAGTACATATTTAAGCTCCATTTAGTCAAGAGAGCTTCATTAAAAGTGGTGATGTATTACATACCTAGTATGTCATGATCTTTGAGAGTTTTTATGTAGAAGATCTCAGATTGATAGAATCATATACTTTCTCATAATCAACTTTAAAAATTAAGTATTTTTTTCTCTCTTCTAACTTCATCATTCACTTCATTTTTTTACTAGTGCATTGCATAGTAGATTTCTCTAAAAAAAATTTGTGTTTGGTTAATTACTCTATTTAACACCTTCTATAAGAGTGAGTATTGTGTAACCACTTCCATTTTATCAAATCCAAGTATGTAAAATACTTTCAAATAAGTCTTTAGTATTTTTTCTTGGTTGTTTCTCCATTCCAAGTCTCTAAGTGACAATTTTTTTAAGATTCTTGAAGTAACTAAAGACAAAAGCTCAACCTTATAAAGACACAATAACTTTGTACCAGTTTTTGGTTTTGGAGAAACCTTATAATTAGGGTTTGATATTTACTATTTTATTTATAAGAATGCATTTATGTAGCTTAAAAATCATAGCATGTATAGAAAATGCTAAGCATATCACAATTTTGTTTGTATGTACATGATATGTGTTTTCTAAGTTTAAGTATGTATTTTCATATTTACTTAACTTTATGTTAAAGTATCGATTTAGGAAACTAGGTGCTTTTCTTAAAAATTTACATATAATGTGATTGAGAAAATAATAACTTATAAAATATAGGGAGTGACTCAAAAAAAAATACAAAATGCTTAAAATCTACAAAGTTTATTTGAACTAAGATAGTGACTCTAAAGGTCATATAACCTGTAAACAACAATATGGATTAAGTATTTACGAAAATTTATTAAACCATTAGATTAAAGAAATAAGATTAAGTAAATGATTTGTTAAAAAATATTATTTAGACCAGAGATTATATTAAAAAGAAAAAGAAAAAATAATTAAAAGCAAAACTGTAAATTATAAGCAATAGTTTAAATTAAGAAATAAAAAATAAAAATTATCCAAAGTACTTTTGTTATGTCTCTAAAGTTGATAAAGTTGAAAAATGAAAGAAAATTATAACTCCAATAAACAAGAATCAAAAGAACTTTGTAATTTTTAAATTAAGAGCAAAAGACAAAATCTTTATATACTTGGAGATAAGTTGTAATCCCTGATTTAGTAAAAGTAAAATACAGCATAATATACTTGGAATGGAGTTTCGAAGTTAGAAAAAAAATATTGAAGTACACAAAGGAATTAAATGTTAAATAAAATTCAAGAAATATTAATTTTAGAAATTTAAATAAAATAAATTACAATATCAATTGTGCACATATACAGCCAACCTAAAACATTGTATATGTATCAGAGTAAAAATTGTCCGATGATGTTTTAGACCATTAATTAAAATGTTCAAGTTTTAATTTGAAGTATTAAGATTTTGATTAATATAACACAAAATTTTTTTTGATTAATATTGAATAAAACTTAAATAACGTCTATCCGATGGTTAAGCAAATATTGAAATTTAATTGAACGTTTGGAAGTATTGGTGAAACTTATTTAAATAATTAAATCGATAACTAGATCATGTAACCCGATTACTCATTAATTTTTCCAAATTATATTGGTCAACACACCATTAAATGGATTCAATTACTTGAACTTATTCGGTATCATAGTTTATGCAATGTAAAGAAGGCTTTCGTACATCTCTTAAACATTAATAAAATACTTAAATATTTATGACTTCAAGAATTCAAGATATTAATTAGATGTGATATTTTAGATTAAAAGCAATCATAAATTATTATTTTTTTAATAATAACAAATAGCTAAGCATGATATAGACATCAAATGATAATCTATAAGCTTAATTTTTAAATTTGTTGGTACGGAATTTAGACTATGATCAAACTTAAATGATTTTTGTTTGATAGGTCTTTATGACATTTATATGTTATGTTATTCTTTGATATTCCTGTTTAACACATACTATGTTTCCAGTTAAAAGGTTTATACGATATACACTCAAAAGTAAAACAAATTCCTTATCAAAAACTTTAACTATATATGGTAGAGAGTTGTTACCAATTTCAACAAGATAAACAAATTATTTTATCTTACAAAAAATTTAAGTTGAAAAAAAAAATGTACTAAACAACATTTAATATATGATGATAATTTTATTTCAAATCAGGAAACCTTGAGAAAATTTCATACAAACTCTCTAAAACATCTTTAAGATCTTTTCAACAACTAGATTATTGCTTGGAAAAGCACTTGAAAAATACTTAGGATATGTTAATGATGATTTGAAAAGAATATGAAAAGCTAATGAAACTTAATGAATTAGTTAAAAATTAGATGTAATCTTAATCATAAAAATGAATTGATATTAAAGTGTGTTATTTTTTCTGCATGTTTTTATTAAATGTGTCATTATTGACTCCTTTCCGTTGTTTGCAATTGATATAATCATTATAGGTCAGTAAGTTATTCTATAAAGCTTTAAACAATTAAATTTTGAGAATTGTTGTTTTAGAATAAATGGTTGTAGTAAAAGAAAATAAGAATTGGGAACTTGTTTTAATTCCAAAAGAAACACAATTTATTGGTTACTAATGGATTTTTATTACAAAGCTAAATGTAAATGGAAAGATACATGAATGGATTGGTTACCTAAGACTATACCAAACTCGTGGTATAGATTATCATAGGAAATAATGTTTACCTAGTTGCAAAGCTAAATTTGATTAAAATTCTATAACTTATTTGTAGCAAATTGAGATTGAGAATTGGATTTTGTTTTTGTGAAAACCACTAGGGAATGACAAGATCATAATACAATATGTGAATTTGATAAATCTATGTATGGCGTAAAAAATCATCTCCAAAAATACGATAACAATGTGAAATAGATTTTCCAGACACAAAGTTAAGTTAATCACACCATATTTGTAAGGAGATCTATAAAATGAATTCTTATAGTTTATTTAGATTATATTGTCTTTATTCACACATCACTACAAGTGGCGATCACATCGGACTACTACAATACTTTATTGGGATAAAAGGAAATTTTCATCTCCCAAAAAAGTAAAGATTTGATTTTCTTAAAGAAATAAAGAAACTAGAATGTAGATGTGAAAGAACTCGTATGGATAGAATATAAACAGATAAATAAATACATGATCTTTTTGTAAAATATTTAAGAGTCACACCTCCAAATTTTATTAACGTCAATCTTTTAAGTTAAAAATATATTTTTATTTAAACTTTAATTTTGCATGTTTGTTTTACATGATACTTTTTCATCAGAAACTACCTTTTGAGTAACACAAATTTCTCTGTTTTTGTGGCCCTAAAATTCTTTCAAATTAAAACAGAAGCTACATTTTCCTCTGAGCTTCCTTCTTTTACGGTGAATCACTGTTTTTCTTTTGTTGCATTAATCCTGTTTGTCGGGTACAAAACACCTCAATCGTATAAGTATTTGTTTATTGTTAGCATTAACTTTTTCACAAAGTTATGTGATTACATATATTCCTGCAATAATAGTTGGCATTATTTATATTAGTTATTGAGCTCATGATGAATTTATGGTCCCTAGAGTTAACGGTTCAGAAAAAATAGGTAAAAATTTGCAAATATAACTGCCAAAACTGCATGAAAAATACAAAATACCAGCAAAGAAATGGAATTATTTAGAACGGGGTCATGCAAACAGCTTTTGAGCTTGGGAAAAGGAAGTTTGAGAAACGAAAAGGAAGGAAGAGTAAATGAAAAGTGAAAAACGGAAAAAGGAAAAAGCATAGGCCGTTCCACGTCATCTAAATTAATAGGCATTCTTCCCCACCGCATGGTCCATTACAACTTTACCTTTGCTAGCTTAACCAGCATTGGGTAACTTAACCATAGCAGGCGGTTACTTCCTAACCCAACCTCACACTGTTTCCCTTGTGGTCCCCAATCCCCCTAAACTCACCTCATTCCCTTTTTCAATGACACTCAAATAAAAACTAAAGAAAAGTGCTCTATTTATTATAATGATGATATAATTATAGTTCTTTTCACGCCCTGAGTATATAAATACATAGTTATATACATATATATCCACCTCTTCTCCTTCTATATATGACTCTATTCCCTCATAGGTCTATATATGTACAGGCTAAGCTAAACTAAACTAAATCTTCCTCCTCTCTCTCAAAACTTCGTCACAAAATTCAGAGCACAGAGCAGGCACAAAACCTTCGCTCCAGAGACATATATCCCCTATCAGTCCAGTTAGTTATCTAACGGTTTTCTATTTTCTCACTTTATTCCCATTTTACCCTTTCTTTCCTTGCTTATGCCATCGGATTACTAGCACTGCGCAGCATTTTACTGAAAGAAAAGGAAAATGATAAGCTGGGGCGATTTGTACACCGTGTTGACGGCGGTGATTCCGCTGTACGTCGCCATGATCTTAGCGTACGGTTCGGTACGGTGGTGGAAGATATTCTCGCCGGACCAATGCTCCGGCATAAACCGCTTCGTGGCGATCTTCGCGGTTCCGCTTCTTTCCTTTCACTTCATCTCCACCAACAACCCTTACGCCATGAACTTCCGCTTCATCGCTGCCGACACGCTCCAGAAAATCATCATGCTCTTTGCGTTGGCAATCTGGACCAACTTCACCGCCAACGGGAGCTTGGAGTGGATGATTACCATTTTCTCCCTCTCCACATTGCCCAACACGCTAGTCATGGGAATCCCTCTCCTTATCGCCATGTACGGCGAATATTCCGGCAGCCTCATGGTCCAGGTGGTGGTGCTCCAGTGCATCATCTGGTACACGCTCCTCCTCTTCCTCTTCGAGTACCGCGGCGCCAAGCTCTTGATAATGGAACAGTTCCCCGAAACCGCTGCTTCCATAGTTTCCTTCAAGGTCGACTCCGACGTCGTTTCGCTCGACGGAAGGGATTTCCTCGAAACCGATGCTGAGGTCGGCGACGATGGCAAGCTCCACGTGACCGTTAGGAAGTCCAATGCTTCTAGAAGGTCCTTCATGATGACCCCTCGCCCATCCAACCTCACCGGTGCCGAGATTTACAGCCTCAGCTCCTCCCGCAACCCCACGCCACGTGGCTCCAACTTCAACCATGCGGATTTCTACTCCATGATGGGGTACGCGCCTAGACATTCTAACTTCGGCGCTGCGGATTTGTACTCCGTGCAGTCCACGTCACGCGGTGTCACGCCGAGGCCCTCCAACTTCGAAGAGAACTCTGCACCCGCGCCGCAGGCTATCAGCTCCCCCAGGTTCGGCTTCTACCCCGCCGTGCAGACCGTGCCCGCCGCCTACCCTGCTCCGAACCCGGAATTCTCTTCTGGGTTAACCAAGAGTGTGAGCAAGAATTCGCAGACGCAGCCACAGCCACAGACTCAGTCTCAGCCGCAGGCTCAAGCTCAATCTGCTCCTCAAGTTCCTCAACCACCCAACAGTAGTAACAAAGCCAGCCACGACGCTAAGGAGCTCCACATGTTCGTGTGGAGCTCCAGCGCCTCGCCGGTTTCTGAAGCTGGCGGCCTCCATGTGTTCAGTGGAGCCGATTTCGGAGCTTCCGACCAATCGGGTCGCTCCGATCAGGGTGCCAAGGAGATTAGGATGTTGGTAGCCGACGACCACCCTCAAAATGGAGAAGCCAACAAAGGTAGTGCTACTAGATTCTTTTTTCTTTTTTTTCCTCTCCTCGACTTAAGTTAAGTACAGTTCAAAACTAGTTTTGACGCAATTTTCTAATTAAAGTTGAAGTCTTTAAAAAGAAACAATCAAAGTTTAAATTTGTGATTGAACAAGAGGACTAGGAACATAATTTAGGTTTCGTTTTGAGGAAGTGATTTGATTTGGGTGATTGTGGGTTGGAACTGAAGCTGCAGCAGAAGGAGAATTTAGGGGTGAAGATTTGAAGTTTCCAGGGAAAGAAGGTGAGCAAGCGGACGAAGAGGGAGAGAAAGCGGGAGCCACTGGGCTTAACAAGCTGGGATCCAGTTCAACGGCGGAGCTACACCCGAAATCGGGCGTAGCCGCAGCGGGGAAACACATGCCTCCGGCTAGTGTGATGACTCGTCTGATACTGATTATGGTGTGGCGGAAGCTTATCCGCAACCCCAACACTTACTCCAGCCTCATTGGTGTGGTGTGGTCTCTGGTGGCGTTTAGGTAAGTAAATTTCAAAGTCAATCTGGAACGACGATGAACTTTTGGCATGGTTTTGACTTTTAGGATTTAGTTGTTATTGTTACTGTAGGATGGTTATTTTGTGTTGACGTAGTTGTAATATATGATCACTGATTAATTAATTAATTTGCAGGTGGCATGTGCACATGCCCAAAATAATAGAGAAATCAATCTCCATACTGTCTGATGCTGGTCTTGGAATGGCTATGTTCAGCTTGGGTGAGTGGCCGTAATAATTTGTCCAAATTCTTCCTCTTCCAATAATTTCATTCCCCTATATTTGCAATTTCTTTCCTCTTTGGCGAAAACATCGTTATTCATGATGACTCCCTTTTCCGATGTTTAAAGGTACATTGAAGAGAGTAACTAATGATGTTCATGTGATTGTATTTAAATAAATTTGTTGGTTCTATTAAAAATAGTAGTTTGTTGGAAAATATGAAATGGGAAGGAGAGGAACACCGGCACTTGATTGAATGCGATGGTAAGGTGAGTGTGATGAATGAATGAGTGAAAAGTATGGATTTGGGGTAAAGCAAGTAATTAGTATAAACAAAGTAATGGGCGTCCATTGAATTGAAAGTTTGTTACCACATAACACAAGCAGATGATGTTGTTCACTAGACGATAATATGGGGATTGCACAGTGATAGTGCAATGTCCCCGACATGTGGGGTCTGGTCTTGAACAACGTCGCTATGCGGTCCAGGGCGGTGGTGGGGACCGGTACCATTTTTGGACCCGAATTAGGCAAAGGTAGTTGATTTAGACGAATCGAGCAGTACTAAAAATATCTTTTCATTCACAAAACTTAAAACCATTTACCCATCATGCACTGACTGTAAATTTTGGATGCCTTTTTCCTTCTCCTATCTTTTCATTTTCACCTGTTTACCCTCTCCGCTATAAAAATTATTGAGGACTAACCTTTGGCGGTTTTTGCGCTTGTAGGTCTCTTCATGGCTCTTCAACCCAACATAATTGCGTGTGGGAACTCGGTTGCAACATTTGCCATGGCTGTTCGATTCCTCACAGGTCCCGCCGTCATGGCTGCAGCTTCCATCGCTGTTGGCCTACGTGGCACTCTCTTACGTGTAGCTATTGTTCAGGTAATTCACATTCACCTATAATCCTATGTCATTGATATGACACTGTTAATCGTACTTCCGTGTGTAAATTACTTTGATATCTTTGAATGCTACAGAGCAAGTTATAGACTTTCAATAGTTAGGACACTGTGGCACTGTACATTCTAGGATAGAAGAACCCAATAACAAATCGTTAAATAGACTCTTTCCACTAAATTTATTTACTAATTACAAATTTTACTAAATTTTAGTTAATAATAACAAATATTTTCATGAAAGCGTGTTTTATAGCATCTTACATCTTATATGAAATTTTAATGCATTTTTCTTGTGCAATTTTGGCTATCATGTTAAACATAATTTAAATTGGAATGCTAACTTATAGAATACGCAATTATTGTTCACAGGCTGCCCTTCCGCAAGGGATTGTTCCATTTGTGTTTGCCAAGGAATACAACGTTCATCCAGCCATTCTTAGCACAGCGTAAGTAACGAAAGTTGTTTATTTTATCTTGATTTTTGTTCTTTTTCTTAAGAAAGAAGTTGACACCTTTTTCTGAAATTTGCAAATTTAATTGCAGGGTTATATTTGGGATGTTAATAGCTCTACCAATTACTCTAGTCTACTACATATTACTTGGTTTGTAAAATATGTATGCAATAGTAGCCAACACACCAGGACAGAATGAATGACCCTTTCGAACCTTTTTATACTTTGGGAGTTAGCATGCATGCCTGGTGACCACAGTGGATTATGCTGTTATTAACAAAGGATGTGGATCTTCTGAGCAACAAAAGCCACAGACTAAACTAGTATCCTTAAAGCATTGGAGATCCTCGCGAGTTTCCAAAATTTTTGGAATTTCTGAAAAAATTGACCAATTGGCCCAAATCCTCATAATTCTAATCCCCTATCAAAAGTCCAAAATAGACGCAGTTTTCAAGAGCAGAGAGAGAGGAACAAGTACAGCTTATGGGAGACATATCAGAGGAAAACAGGGGAAAGCTCGCATGAGCAGAGTCAATGAAATCTAGAAATGGTTCCCTCCGTATCTGCATTGTAAATTTTATTAGAGTCATGTTTGTGTCATCAAGTTACAAAGACAGCTGAGCAATTGGGTAGGGGAAATGAAATTGGAATATAAGCTGAAGATTGGTTTTTTTTTTTTTTTAGTTTTGTTTAGTCATTTGTTTACTTCGATTTTATTATTATATAATGGGTTTGTTTAAGTTTTGTTTTTGTCTTTGATCATCCGCGGATCCCGCAATTATTTGCGTTTGTCGTCTTTCTTTGGTCACGTTATTTGTTTAGTATATTTTTATCTGATGAAGTAAAAAGAGCAAAAAGTGATCTTCGCTATTTTTCTGGTGTAAAGCTGGAAATGTAGATGGGACCATGAGACTGAGAGTTGAACTTTCAGAACATCGTCTTTCCACTGGGTGGGGATTATGTACCTTTCGTCTGAAGTTGAGTGATGGGTGATGGAAGGCAAAAATATTTTATAAAACTAAAAAAGAAAAAAAAAAAAAAAAAAAAAAAAAAAAAAAGCAGGGTGAAGGGCACAAAAGTTTTATTTGTGCTTTTTGGGTGGTGATGTACCCACAACCCTAACTAGCTAGTAACTCATAGTCAATAACACCTTCATCAGGAATTGAGCTAGCGTGAGAGTGGAGGTGGGTTGGTCAGCACTCAACTTTTTTACCAGGAAAACGATGGCACTTCAAACTCATCATCCCTTACGGCTCCTTCAATTATATTCATATGGTGACAGTTGTAAGGGAAAAATGAAACAAAAAAGAAAAAAATGGTTATCCCAAACCCTAGATGGCCCATCAAAAGGAGACTAGGTGTCTACCAGGTCTATAATGAGAGGGTGTTCTTTTTTTATGAAGATCAAGTAATCAAGACCTTGCAAATTTGTGCGTCTACTGATTTTTTCAGCGTACCGTAGCTAAAATTTTAAGTCGAAAGTTTGTTATTAACAGGGACATCACAGAATTATTTATGTTGGTCTCTGTAGATATTATTTTGTTTGAAATGATATTTTGATATCGCTTTTAAATTAATTCTCATTTGATACCGTGACAAAAGAAAATATTTTAATAAATTATAAGATTTATATAATTATAAGTTTTTTTAAAATATATGATAGTCATATTTAAGTGGTATTTTCTAATTTAATATATGGTTTATTGATAAGTATTTAATTTGTCTGAGTGGAAATATTTTTAAAAAATTATGAAACTTTTTTAAAATGTGTGACATTCACGTCCAGATAGTTTTCTTTATTTTAGTATGTGGTTTGTTAAGAAAATTTTTTGAACTCATATTATAAATATAAAAAGTATGAATCTCATATGTTCATGTTATTCTCGTTTTGAAAAAAATATAATCTAGGTGATTTTTCTGTTTTGATATGTAATTTATCGATAAGTAATTTGAAATTCCTCTAATACATATGAAAAATAAAAATCTCGTATATTCATATTTCCTCTCATTTTGAAAAATATAGTTATGATATTATGAAAAATAAGAACATTAAAGTAATTTCTTTTGTTTTGATACGTGGTCTATTAATAAATATTTTTAAAACTCAAATAAAAAATGAAAGTATATATAAATATAATACTGGTAAGTAAATAAAAATTTATTTTTTTTATCATATAACAGTATCACATGAATATAATAACACTTAAAAAATGTCAAAATATCATAGTCTTATTTTTTTTAATATACATATATTCACTTCTTATTAATAATAATATTAAAATACATAATTTTAGTTTCCAATGTAGTTGCTTTATATATTTTTACTTTCCCGTGTATATAAAAATGTTAGATGTTTAAAACTTAACCTTTCCTAATCCTTTGTTCAAATAATTGTATATTAGAAAAACATTATTTTCACACCTGTTCACGACGTGAAACATTCAGATTTTATTAATATATATGTTAATAAAATAATAGTATAAAATGGTATTAAATGGGTATGAATGGTGAATAGGGAATAGTGGTGTTAAAATAACACCACTCTTTGTACATAATTCTATAAGAAGTAAAAGGTTATTTATATATTTATGAAATCTAAATGCTCTAAAAACAAAACAAAAATAGTATTGATATCCTACTCATGTCAAAAATCAATACTTATCTACAAAATGTTTAGATTTTTTCAGACAACTTAACTTGGGGTAGTTGTACATGATTATAGTGTATTGTTATGCATGAAGTGAAGTGATTCTTTTAAATTTATTAAAATTGATCAATTTTAAAAAGATTATAAAATTAAGATATTCTTTGGATTATAGCTCTACAATTAAAAGTTTGTAGTTAGCTCTTTTTATGTTATTGTTAGTTATTGAGGTAATATAGTAAACAGTGTATTGAATATACCATCATATATATATATATATATATTGTTATTCAAATTATTATTTATTATAATTGGTTTCCTTTAATTAATAATGTTTTACATTGTTATTCATAATGTTGTGATCAATATTTATTATTCTTCCTCTCGTGTTTACTTTTGAAGTAGATATAGGTTTAATATGTTGATTGGAATAGATTGACTCATTTAGTCACATAATATAAGTGCATCAAATAGGATTTTATAATTAATGTAGTGTTATGAATTAACCTATATCATCTCCACAAGCAAGGAACATTGTTGAAGTTCAATCTCAGTTTCAAAATAAGGATTAAAATCTATGAAACTGTTAATATTCTTTTTAGTTAATTGTGTATGTATCATTGGATTCTAAGACTAATTATGACTATAAATAGTAACTATATGAATTCTTAAAGTTCAAATTCCAACTAGCTAATAAGAACTTATTTCCCGTATTCAATTAGCACCATGAATTCAATTCAAGAAAAACAATCTCATAATCCTAAATCTTAAATTTCATTTCAAAATGTACTTGAAAGAGTTTGATGGAACAAAGTCAATTACATCTAAAAGAACATTGAAATCTAAACATTTAGAACCATGAAAAATCAAATCTAAAAAAAAGAAACAAAAAGCAAATTCGAAAAATTTGACCTAAAAAATATAGAAAGTAGCAAAGAAAGTAATAAAGTGTAAAAAATTAAATTTCATGATTAGAAAGTAAAGAAATTCAATTGAAAAACTATAATAGAAATATAATTGAATTGAAATTGCAAAATGTAAAAGTACTTCAAATGTAGAAGAAGATTTGTAAAGAACTATGGGAAGTAAAGAGAAATCAAGAGTAAAGAACTATGTAAAAGTGCATATAAAATATGTTCCTCAAATATCCTTCTTTAAACTTTTACATTTCCAACTAAAATCTAGAATTACACACTATGCAAACAATAATAATGGATAAAGTGAGACTACAAATTATCCAAGATCAAGAATACGAGTCTTTTAACCATGTGTGAAAATTATAAAAAAAAACTTCCTATTTCACTAAAAACAACATACAAACTTTTAGCTAAATATACTAATTTATTAATTAGTTAACTTAAACAATCAAAATCAATCCAAACAAGATTTTATATAAAAATGTTAAAGCAAGTAGATTACAACTCTAATTCTAACAACTAAGCTAATAATCAAGATCTATCAAAAGTCATCAAATTGAAATTCTAAAAAGTTGAGGTCACTCAAACTCACTATGTGTTTATACTTCAATTATAACTTAAAAAGAGAAAACAGTCATAGATTTGATAAGATTCAAATTTGAAAAAGTCTTTTATTGGATTGTAATGAGACCAAAATAAAAGGAATGATATATACAAAGGATAAAAGGCTTAAAGAATCAATAATTTAGAAAAAAAATTGAGGAATGAATATTAAACAAGTGCAAAACCATGAATATTTTTTCTAAGTGTAATATACTGCACATTCTCAAAATTGGTGTGAAACACCATGATCTACAAAATACAAAACTAGACATAAGCTGAAAACGTTCTAAAACACATGTTAACATGAATTGCAACACAAATTCATAGAAATAAAATACTATATTTTTGGAGTTTTAATAGTCATAAAATCAAGAAATGTAAATATTTTTTTACATTGTTTACAATATGAACAAGAACACTAGGGATGACAATGTGGGTTGGCTCGACTTGTTTCGGTCTATCCCACATACAAGTTAGTTTTGTTGGATCACAAGTCTGTGGGACATCTCATATAAGCAAAATCTTTAAGAGAATATCTACATTCAAATGTTGTAATAAAAATTTATTTTAATGTTTGATATCTTTCTTATACCCTATGAGTCTATCATTAATAATAAAATTTAAATAACCTAAATAAACATAAGATTAACACCTATATCAAATAAATATGTAAAATTTAAATTTTTCATAACAATAAAATATAAAAAGAAATTATTTTCTAAGTTACTAAAAAAATTATAGTAATTAATCATCATCTTGTCTTTATTTCAAAAATATCATTATTATTGTTTCATTTTAATAACATTGAAATATAGTAGAATTTTTTGTTACCACAGGTTAACCTATTGCGGTCATCATTAGCTTGTAGGATTGAAATTATGTGAGATAGGTCTAAGTGGATCATAAAATAAAAATACTCATCCTATCTCATACTTTTTTAGCAGGTTGGTGGGTCGGCTCACATGGCCTGACTCACATTGTCATCCTTAAAGAACATTAATCCTTTCATATAACTCATAATTATATTTAATTTAGTTACTCTTTATAACAACACCATTTTTATGAATGCTCTAGTTTAATAAGCACATTAAATAATATTTTACAAATGCAATCTTTATTAACTTAGATTATATTGAGGAAGCATTAATGTTTAACCTCATTTCTAATTTTATAACTGAGTTTAGATATTTTACAAAATTTTGATATTTTAATATTTAGGATTAAATTTTACAAAATTAATTAATTATTACAATATTATTTTAGAATTAATGATTTAATTGGTTAATTTAATCAAAGTATATACCTCTTATAATCACCTAAATATAATGTGTTTTATGAAACTAAGATAATATATTAAAATCATCAAAATTAGATAAAAAAGAATAAACATGTCTTTAGTAAGGTAACTACTAGTTTATTTGTTTAGTTTATAAACTAGTATGACAAATATAAAAGTGAATAAGTAAGTAAGTTTTAGTTATTTAATTTTCTCTATTATTATCTCTTATATTTTAATATATATTTATTATTTTTAATTTATTTTCACATATTATACTTATTTTTATTTGTAGAAATAATTAATTATTACATTATCTCTTGTATTTATTAGAGTATTTTTTAAATTTTTATATATTTCAAATTAAAAAAACATTTAATATTATATATTGAAGTAATTAATATTTCATTAATGGTGTTTCGTGAAAGTTGCACATAATGAAAATATAAGCAAAAAATCTTTAACAATAATTTAGATCGAGCAATAAAAACTTTAAATTTTTAAAAATAAATAAAAATTAAATTTAACTAATACTAATAAAATTAAATAATTTAAATAAAATGATTTTCTAAATAATAAAAAAATATAAAAATTTTAAAAAATGAAAATTTATTAACTAAATTTATATAATAAAAGCTATATAATTGTGTTCTCTTATATTATTTTACATTTATAAGCTAATTTATCAACCAAATCTATCAAATACTTCTAATTTATTAAGTTAGTTCCTCAACTTAAAACTTACAAATATTAATTAAAAGTTAGCTTATCAATTGATTTTGCTTAAAAAACACAACCTATGACCATGTGACATTAGATTTATCTATGTTTTTTTTTTATATATATATATAATATATGATGGATGATATATTCTCTTTCTTGAAAATGAGAATTCATATTAGAAAATAAAATTTAGTAATTTTAACTATTTATAATAAGAAATACAAATAAACTAAAATAGTAATATTTAAGTTTTTATTAATGTGGTTATTTTTTATTCTTATATAGCTTAGGAGAAGGAAACTGAATAAACAAATTCATATAAATTGCCCATTGAATTTTTGAGTACTAAAATAAGTTGAAAATAACACAAGGATGAAACGACCAAAATTATCATAATTTGCGGGAAAAGTTTGAGCAATACTTACCGACACGTGTGTGTAAAAAAGCCGTGTTGTAGAAAAAAAAAAGGCTTATTTTATTTTATCCAATTTGGACCTTCATTCATCATTTACTTCATAACAATCTCAGAATAATTATTTTTATTACAAAATATTCTTAGGAAATCTCATCACCAAAACTTTAACGTTAAATTATTAATTTTAAAAAATTAGAAATTTAATTTAAGTACAGTAGCAATAAATTATTGAATAAAATTATTAAATTTAATAATAACAAACATTTAAAAGCATATAATCTTTTAATTCATTAATAATATTATTTTTTTGTGAGTGATTGTGATTTTATCAGTTAATCATCTGATCTGGATTTAATTTTGAATATGTTTATTCCTTCATCTCCACGCATAGATTTCAACTTTTTTATGAGTTTTTTTGGTGTTGTCTGTAACTTTAAAATACATTAATTTTGATATATTAAATTATTTTAATATATAACCAATGTATTTTAAAAACATAATAGAAAGATAACACAAAAAAAGAAAAAATTCAAATTTTAAATTGAATCAATGTCATGATTAAATAAATAAATAATATATAAAATTAAAATCTTTCTAAATACAAAAAAAGAAATAATTAGATAGAAAACATTTATGCTTTTGTTGATAACAAATCTACATGGAATCCGAGACTAAATTTAAAGTATCTAAATCTCGTTTTCCTTGAACTAAGAACTTAGTAATATTTTTCAAATTGAAATACTACAATACTTTATATATTCAGAGGGATAAAACTAATCCTTGAAACAAACACCTTTGTACATCGTTTCTTTATCCTACAATAAATTTGGTTTAAAGTTGTTTCAAGTACATTAGAAACAATAATTAATTTGGAAATAAATTAAAAAAAAACTGGTAACATTAGTGAATTAAATATCTTGAAAGCTTCATCTGGGAGAAAAACACTGCCTATATTTATTTAATGTTAGCTACTTTTATTATTCCTCGCAAGGAAACACGCGCAACAACCCACCGTTAAAGTATCTTTTTTTCATCCCAAAAATCAAGCACAACCATTCATCCTCGGCTTACTTTAGTTTGCTACAAATCCAACAATGAATTATTTTTGTATATCATTTTCCAAAGCTTGGAAATATTGTATTTAAAAATACATAAAGTGGAGTTAAACTAATATTTGTAAATTTTTTTAATTAAGTTTTAAATATTTCTTAAATTTAAATATTTTAAATTAATATTTAAACTAATATTTGTAATTTAATTTAATCGTGAATTATACGTTATTTTAAATTATTATTATTTTTTTCGTATGAAGACGTTAAATAATAACAATATAAAATAATAATCACCTTATAAAATTAGATGATAGAAACTTAATTGAAATTTTTTAACATTCAATAAAATAATTTTTTAACAACCAGGTGACTTTCTATCAAATATGTTTGAAAATTATTTATCTTTGAAATTGGTATTGTAAAGATATGACTGTCCATATTTTTTTTTATTCTTAAAATTCAGAATGTTATAAAATATCTGCTTCTTAATTTTAAGATAACACCATATTACATTAAATGAATTTCTTTTATAAAATTTAGATCTTAAATTTAAGATTGTTGTTAAAATATACGGATAAAAATGCTCTAAAACGTGTTTAGAGTACTCTACCTTGAGGGGGTTTAGGTTTAGGTTTAGCCTTAATCAGGATTAGTCGTAGTTTGTAGAGTTGCTTAGACAAACGCAACTTCATGCAAAGACCAACATGCTCCAAGGTCACATGCCCATCATCCTTTCATTTCACCATAGCATCCAACTCTCGCACGTGTGCTTCAGGGACCTACCTCGCACGTGTGCTTAAGGGACCTACCTCGCACGTGTGCTTAAGGGACCTACCCCTATCCACTTAAAATTAACTCTCACTCACGCCCTCCTTTCAATTTTGGCCACCAACTCCTCTCTATCCAAATACTATCCATATACCCATCAATCTTAAGGATCATTACTACATTTAAAATATTATTTATTTTTAAGGTTTCATATTTTCGTCATCATTTTGTACACATTTTCGTAAGTAAAAAAGAAAAATAATGTAAGTGCAAAACTGTTATGTCATTAGAGATTACTGACTCTTAATTGAGGTAACTAAGGAGACATATGTTCAAGGAAAAGAAATGAAAAGATTTGGTGATGTAATATTACATAAGAGTATCTATAAGAGACGATATAAAATATTTTATTTTCTAGGTCGATTATAAACATAAGTGATTGTAAGAAGTTTTATAGATATAACCGATATAATAAGTAATTACAATATTTATAAAATTATCATCACCTATATTTCAAGATTGATTTCTCCTAAATTAATGTATATTAATAGTAATTTGTATTTTTTTAATAGTATAATTTTAAAAACACTTATTCCTTTTCATTTTCTAAACAATATAAATATGTGTGAAATTTTATTGAATTAGCGGTAATCAAAGTACTATTACTGAGATTAATAGCTGGAATTGAAGGAAAAAACATATTATTATGTGTCCTAAACTATATTAATGTGTTTAATATAAACTATATTATTATGATGTAAGTTTAACACAAGAGTTTTCAATAATTTGTTGGCCTAAAAGTTATGCTACGTCACTCGGTAAAAAAAAAAAAAAAAAACACTTATAGACTAATTAACGTGAAAATATCAGAAATAAGGAAAACATAATTCAAAATCTTACAATTTTATAAGAATTAAAACAATTAGATTTAGTTACTCTAAAATGAGAAAAATACACTTTAAAGAATAAAATATGATAACAATCATTAATTTTTAATTAATAGTTTATATTATAATTAATTTTAAATTATCATATTATATTTTTAATCTTATCGTAATTATCAATCATTAATTATTTAAATAAAAAATATACTTATTTTCTACAAATTAAAAATAAAAATATAATGTAAAAATTATTATTATTATTATTATTAAGAAATTTAAAAATCAGCTAATTTATATTTATTTACGATTACAAAATCATTTTTTTAACAGAAATGAATGGTTTTATATGTGAGAGACCATTCAAAACAAGTTTTTTTTTCCTAAAAAAGTAATCACATTTTAGATTCTTTTTCAGTTTTTATTTATTTTAAAAAAAACTAAAACAAATGTACGGAAAACTTTTAAAAGTTATTATTTTAAGAAAACACTATAATAAATGACCTTTATTTCCTAAAGTATATATATCTTCTAACTTGAGGTAATCAAATAAATGCAAAACAATAATATCAAGGATTATAAAATGAAATGAAATAGATCATATATAGATCAAAACCAAGAAAAAACTAAGAAGATTAAAACAAGAACGATATATTAGGAATACAAATCTACTTAAGTTTCTATTAAACAATATATTAATATCATTAATTGTAGGTTTTATTGATTGTATTCGTAAAAATTGTATACTCGATAAATTAACGATAGTAGAGAAACGGATATATAAATGTTCAAAAATCTGTTAATTATATACACTATTATGATTAATTTGTATTTGCGTGGAGAAGGAAGAACAGTTAAATTATTTTCATTTTAATATTTAAACTTTAGTAAATTCTTTTTTTCCCATAGAAAAAAAATTACGGGAAGAAAAGATTTACTCTTTTCCATTAGCACAAATCTCAACAAGACTGAAAATACCATAAATTCAAGTTAATTAAAATTCAAACATAATATTTAACAATGGAGCTAATAAGTAGAATGACTAAAATTTTATTAAGTCAAGAAACCTTTCATGATGAATTATTGGCAATCCATAACTCAACAAAAGTTGATGTTTCTTTGTCTTGATATAAGAAAGAAAGCAAAGGGTACGTAAGACTTTTCCACTTTTACATCATGATATTCTTCCCACAATCAATTCATATTACATTTATAATGATATCGATGTGGGACTAATCGTATTAAGAGTCTCAAACTGTCCATTTTCACAAGTATTTTTGTGCTTCCTCGCATCCTTCACCATAAATTTAAACTTGTTTAACAGTTGAATAATTATTCATGGGTATATATTGATGTGCCTGCTCTAGTCCTTTTCGTTAGACTTTTAATTGCATCGTCAAGGGTATATATCTAAAGAACCAAAATAAAAAAAAAGGCAAAACAAGTATCTTTTTTTTCCATCTAAAACACCAATTTCAAATCTATATAAGCATCTGGATTTCAAAGATCCGATTTTAACCCAAACAGTGTGGCATGGAATGAACACAATCTTTGGTGGAAGAAACATTTATATTTTGTGCCAGTAGCTGTAGTTTTTTGCAAACAAAAGGGGGAGTAACATGCTTAATATCAATGAGTGTAATAATATAACACTGATGGCGATTTATCAAAGTTGATACCTCTATCATTCGTCTAATCTTGGCACAAGTACACATTAGTGCCAACACAAGTTAAGTCATTATCCCTTGTTGATGGACGACCATTCCCATGATGACAATGGCAAACAAACATACATATTAGGTACAACTCATTAGACACTGGTATTATTCTATACGAATGCACAGTGTTACTTGTGACATATTCTGATTTTCATTTTCTTTAGGGTTAGGATTAGAGAACAAAGGAGAGATATCCTTTTTAGTATGTATATATGTCTCTATCTCCTTGTCTGCTTCTAATTATAAAGGTCATATTTCTAGCTCTAGCATATATATTCTCGCTACATTGCCCTTTTCAGGATTCTTCGCAAAAGACACTGGGGTCCTTCTCACCGTCACAACTTATCTTACTTTCTTTATACTTCCCTACAACAGTTAAAATCCGAATTTCATTTCATATAACCAGAGAAAGTGATACATGTTCTTAGAGTGAAAATAAAAGGGAGAGAGAGAAGTGTAAAAGTCAGAAACTGTAAGAAGTGATAAAAATTTGGACAGAAAGAGGATTTCCTTTAGCAGTTTCGCGCTAGATTTTGTCATGAACTTAGGTTGTTACTCACTAATTATAGGGACAAATTTAGTTTGTAGATTCTCTGGGGTTGTTATGATTATAGAGGTGCATCTACTTAGGTACAAGACCTCTTTTCTAATAAAAGAAATAAATTTCTTCCACTTTCTGTTTTATTCATTTAGGGTTGGAGAATAATATAGCCTATATGAAGCCTAACAGAAGCTCCCAGATTTAGGGATCCAGAAAAATAAATTTGGAAAGCACAAATTTTTATGGTCTAGAATTATGATAGTCTCCACTACTTTCTTCATTTCCTAGTTCTGTTAACTTGTTTATTATAAATTAAAAAGTTATATGGTATGTAAAAAAGTGGATAGGGATCACAGATAATATTGTAGTCTGGAAGATATGATAATTTCAGTGTGAGATATAGTTCACTAAGCACTGAAGGAGACATGGGGTAACATTTAAGCTATGTCATTAATTGCAAGGTCCTGAAAAGAGATTAGGAAAGTGACAATGAGATTATATATATTTCGTTGTATAAATGTTCAGGTCCAGTATTTCAGAAATTTCCCTCACTCGCCCACCCTTTTGTCAATTTGTATATGGACTCTACAATGAGGGTGGATGAGTACACACATCAAAACAAATATGCATGCACCAAATCTAGGTTGGCATTGGTTTGACACGGACAAGAGGTCAATAGCTAGTAGTAAAGTGTAATAATCATTGCACAAAAAGTATACACATGGCAAAAGTGACACCTTGCAGTCCATGCTCATGTGGGTTCATGTGGACGCAACAGTGATGGTAGTAGCCAGCCAAAGCTGAACATTGAGTGGTGCCTGTGTATTCTACACCATTGAAGGTAACAAGAAAGAGATATGAATTAAAAGAGATAGAAGCTTGGAGACGTTTTGCTTCCTATCCAACTAAGGTAGGGGCTTGCCAGAATGTAGTTGGACAAACTCAACATCTTAATTGCTCATTTATGCCCTTGTTTACATTCTTTTCAATAAATAGAAAAGGAATTCAACACACACCTCAAACTTAAATTCACATCATTATCAGCCACTCATAGGGTACTAATAACAATGGTCACAGACTCTGCTCATTTTTATATTCCTATCCATTTGTCTGTGTGACGGTTTGAGTGAGTGAGGATGATACTACTGTCACTCTTCTACAGATGAAGCATGCCCCCACAAAAGTTGTAATTAATTGTATATGGTTAATGATGAGTATAAACTTAGACTTAATCTTCATCCAAGAATTCAGTTTATACACGTTTGTATGAATAGGTCAATTTTTTAAATAGATATTGGTATTTGTAGTAGAGACTAATGGACTATATAGTTTGGATAAAAAAAACAAAACAGTTGTTGATGATGATTCATAACTGTAATGAACTGTTTATTTGTGATATTTCACATGCAGTAACGAAAACACAATCCTGTTAGGTGTCAAAAGATATAAATTTCGACAAGACATTTGAAATTGTATTCACAGTATATATCATAGTATGACCCATATTGGAGGAGGTGAAGCGGATAATACATTGATTGATTGGAATGAATGAGTACAATTGTATGGTACAAGTAGAGAAGGGAAGAAAATGATGGGGTGTGGGTGGAAAAACATATGGTGGTACACTCGTGTGCGTGGCCTGATCTTGAAGCATAGATTGAGGGGCTCCAATGAAAGTACAGGAAATACAAAAATGCTTTTGAGCATTAAATCTGTCTAAGCAGCTGTAACAATTGTGAGAGTATGGAATTTATTCAGGTGAATGGAAATGAGTGTATATTGTGGAGTACGTAGCATGGTTTTGTGTATAGGATTTTGGTAGTAGAAAAGGGTGTTGAATATTTTAGTAGTAGATTGTGTTGGGACCAGAAAATGTTGAAGGGAGGAAGGAAAGGGTGAGAGTAAATGAATGGAAACAAAAGGCAGTGAAAGGTGAGAGAGAGAGGTGATGGTGTTTGTAGGGTGAACCACGGACATGAAGCGCATGGGGTGGTGTGGACTGGTGCCTCTTGGGACCAATAAGGGTGGCGGGACAACCACACTCAATGAAAATCATCAAAAAGATTAAAGGGATTGACCCACTAATTAACCTTCCCCGTTTACCAATTTCAAAATTCCTCTTCATTTCCCAATGTTCAAAAATAATCTATAATTCGTTATGGTTAGAAAATTAAAAAATTAAATACAATTTTTTATAGTTTAAAATAGCCAATATATAAGTTAAAAAAATAAATAAAAGAAGTGATATAAGAATTTCTAAAAAAATTAGTTTGTTTTAATTTTTGAAAAGATTAATTCTAAATTCTTTTACTCTTAAAAGTTTTTAGGGGAAACATACCCTACATAAATATAAAATGTTAATTTATTCGGCCTATAATATGTTTAAAACAGGTCAAATTAATTATTTTAAATTTATATATAGAGAGAGAGGGGAGAGAAGTAACTTCAAATTCATAAAATATCAATACTTCAGAATAAAGAAATAATTTTGAAACAAACTAATAGTACATGACATGGTGTGCAGGCCCAACTAGAGGAGGACTGTTTCTTCCTGCACCTCTTTCAAGTATTTCTTGAGACACGTTTAAATTTAAAATTTTTTTAAACTATCATTCATATTTTATCACAAAGATGATTATACCCTTACAAAACCTACTCCTCATTTTTTTTTTAAAAAAAAGTTTACTTCCGAAAAAGACAATTTTGGAAGTTATTTCCAAATCTAGAAATAGCTTCCAAAATTATCCATTCCAAAAATAGAGGTGTAACAAAAATGACTTTCGAAATTATCTATTTCGAAAACAAAAGTGTAATAAATACTACAAGAAAAAAATTATTTAAAGACCAATATTTAGCTACTAAATAAAATGGTTGCTAATTGTGATTAAAATAGTCACCAAATTAGATTTTGGTTGCTAAATAACTACAAAATAGAAATAATGATTGAATTTAGTGACCAATTAAGTCAAATAATTGGTATCTAACATTAGCTATCAAAGTTTTAGTAACTTATGCCATTAGGTTCTAAATTAGTCTATTTTGTAATTATTTAACAACCAAAATTTAATTTGATGACTATTTTAGTCACAATTAGTAACCATTTCATTTGGTAGCTAAAAATTGGTCTCTAAACAACCTTTTTCTTGTAGTGAAAAATGACTTTCGAAATAGACAATTTCGGAAGTTGTTTCTGGATCTAGAAATTAACTTCTAAAATTGCTTATTCCATAACAGGCTATTCCGGAACAAGCTGTTTCGAAAGTGATTTTATGCTTTTGAAACAATGCATTACGAAAGTGACTTTGAAAAATTAAAAATAGTTTCGAAACAGCTTGTTTCGAAACGTGAAAAATGACTTAAGGATTAACTTGTTCTATAAGCATAATATTAGTTTTGAAATAGATTATTCTGAAAAATTTTCCAAATTCTGGAGTAGACTGATCTGGAAATTTTTTATTTATTTTCAAAATCATACACCTCCATCTCTCACTGTTCCATGACACAAGAGTTTTTTAAATAGGATAATTTTGAAACTTTATAAAATTTGGAGGTGTCCAAAGAAATATTTGGAGGTGAAGGAAGAAGCAGTCCAACTAGAGGAGTGGTTCTTCCTCCACCTCCATGATCTCATGTTGTACCTCTATACTACTATTGAAATGACTAATTTACCCCTTCACTGTCAATATTGGAAATCACAATCTTGCATCTCTTCCTTCACAAATTTATTCTCACAGTGGCTGCACCTCTTCCTTCTCACAGATTCGCAAATTGCAACCTTACACTTCTTCCTTCACATATTTTGTTGAAAATGTTTCTGTTTGTTGATGTCCTAGTCCATAGAAGTTTGTTAATGTCGTGTTCATCAGGAATTTGTTAGTCATGGTTTACAGTAGTTGTTATGTTTTAGTAATAAATGTTTTAGTTAGTTTCCTAATTTCTAGCTATTAGTTGTTGGTCATTGGCTCTATATAACTAGTTTTGTAAGTCTTTAAGATTAAGCTTAAGCAATAAAAGTCTTTAGTCTGCTGTCAATTCTACTTCTTTAATAAGTCAGTAATAGTAGTACAAGATCCCAGGTTCAGAGAGTTAAACATGTGAGGTTTGAGTGAAACACTCAAGGGAGAGATTTGAGAATTTGCAGAAGCAAATGGCAGCAAAAAAATTTGTGCAACCTGCAATTCCTCGCTTTGATGGTTATTATGATCATTGGAGCATGTTGATAGAAAATTTTTTAAGATCAAAGGAGTATTGACAAGTGGTTTCTGAGGGTATTTTAGAACCAACACAAGACATAGTAGTGTCTGAAGCACAAAATACAGAGGCAGATGCAGCAAAATTGAAAGATCTCAAGGCAAAGAATTACCTTTTCCAAGCAATTGATCATTCTATCTTAGAAACTATTGTCTCTAAGGATACTTCTAAGCAGATATGTGATTCCATGAAGAAAAAATATCAGGGATCAACAAGGGCAAAGAGGCAACAACTTCAAGCTTTGCGTTCGGAGTTCGAAACACTTCAAATGAAATATGGAGAATCAGTCTTAGACTATTTTTCAAGAGTGATGACAATAATAAACAAGATGCGAATTCACAGTGACAAGATAGAGGAAGTTATAATTGTTGAAAAGATTCTTCGAACTATGGCACCAAAATTTAACTTTGTGATATGTCAATCAAATTACTTCGAATGTTTTCTTTATACCAGATTTGAAGACCAATTTACTAAGTATTGGTCAGTTTCAAGAGAAAGGGTATGAAGTTTCAATTAAAGGAGGAATATGTCGTATTCAGGATGAAAAATTGGGCATGATTGCTCAAGTCGAAATGTCCCTAAATCGATTGTTTCCACTTTATCTTCCTAAGCATGTCTCTTCCTGCTTCTTGACAAGATCAAAAGAGGTGGCTTGGCTTTGGCATTTTTGATATGCACATCTTAGCTTTGGAGGTTTGCAAACCCTACATCAGAAGAATATGGTGGAAGGTATTCCAAAATTTGACAACTCATCAAATGTGTGTGAGGATTGTGTTGTCAGTAAATAACTTTGTAATCCATTTTCTAAAGGAAATTCGTGGAGAGCAAATGAGGTTTTGGAGCTGGTACATTCTGATCTTTGTGGCCCAATTAATCCATCTTCAAATAGAGGTAAAAGATACATAATCACCTTCATTGATTATTATAGTGGAAAAACTTGGGCTTATTTCTTATAGGAAAAGTCTGAAGCTTTTGTACCATTTAAAAATTATAAAGCACTTGTTGAAAAGGAAACTACAAGAGCAATAAAAGTTCTTCGAACAGATCGTGGTGGAGAATATAGCTCCCATGCATTTGTTTGATTTTGTGAGCTCCAAGGCATTAAAAGACAATTAACAGTTGCATACACACCACAACAAAAGAGAGTATGTGAAAGGAAAAATCGTACTATCATAAATATGGTGAGGAGTCTTTTGACAAGAAGTGGTGTTCCCAAAAGCTTTTGGCCTAAAGCAGTTAGTTGGAGCATTCATGTATTGAACAGATCTCCCACATTTGTTGTTCAAAATATAACCCCAGAGGAAGCTTTGAGCAAACACAAACCTTCCGTTGATCACTTCAAAATTTTTGGGTGCATTGCATATGCTCACGTTACAGATTAGAAAAGGAAGAAGCTAGATGACAAAAGAGAAAAGTGTATCTTTCTTGGTGTCAGTGATTATTCAAAAGCCTACAAGTTGTATAATCCTGTCACTAAGAAAGTTATAACGGGCCGTGATGTAATATTTGATTAAGTGAATTTTTGGACATGGGAAGGAGATATTTCTCAACAACAAATTCTAGTTGATTTTGATGCTGAAAATGAAGAACTGCAGTCTTTAGTGAATAGACAACATGTAGACAATGAGCAGCAACAACCAAATTCTCAAAATTCTCAAATTGATGAATCAGTAGATGAACAACCTCAACGAGTTAGAAGAAGGCCATCATGGATGGTTGATTATGAGGTATCTAAAATTGAGGATCCACTAACCCATTTTGCTATATTTTTAGAGTGTGATCCTGTATCTTTTGAAGAAGTAGTAACAGAGCCAATATGGGTTACAAAAATGGATAATGAAATTGTAGCCATTGAAAGAAACAATACTTGGGAGTTAATTGAACTTCCAAAGGGCCAAAAATCTATTGGAGTAAAGTGGGTTTACAAAACCAAGCTGAATGAGAAAGGGAAAGTTGATAAATTCAAAGCACGTCTGGTTGCAAAAGGATACAAGCAAGAATTTGGGATTGACTATACTGAAGTTTTTTCCTCAGTAACAACACATAACACAATTAGAATGGTGATTGATCTGGCAGCTCAAAATTCATGGCCAATCTTTCAGTTGGATGTCAAATAAGCTTTTCTACATGGTGATCTAAAAGAGCATGTATTCATTGATAAACCCTCTGGTTATGTTAAGGTTGGACATGAGTATAAAGTGTATAAATTGGAAAAGGCTTTGTATGGCTTGAAACAAGCTCCACGAGCTTGGTATGGTCGAATTAAAACTTATTTTTCAAAGGAAGGTTCTCATAAATGTCCTTATAAACATACACTTTTTATAAATTTGGAGAATGATGGGAGAGTACTCATAATTTGTCTTTATGTGGATGACTTAATTTACAGTTGAAATGATCAAGTTATGTTTAGCACATTTAAGGAGTCCATGATGAATGAATTTGATATGAGTGATCTTGAAAAGATGTGTTATTTTCTTGGTATAGAAGTAAGTCAACGTGCAGGTGACATTTTTATTTCTCAAGAAAAATACATAGCAGAAGTCTTGGACAGGTTTCAAATGAAAAATTGCAACTCTGCAAGTACTCTAATGGATGCAAGAATGAAACTTGTCAGAAATCCTGATGGAAAGAGGGTTGATAGCACATTTTACAAACAGATCGTTGGCATAAGCGAAAATCAAGTGACTGACATTTTAACCAAACCATTAAAATTGTCTGTGTTTGAAAAGCTAAGAAGAATGCTTAACATCTACACTTTAAATTGATAATTTGAAAATTTTCAATTTAAAGGAGGGATTGTTGAAAATGTTTTTGTTTGTTGATGTCTTAGTCTATTTGTTAATTTCCTGTTCAACAAGAATTTGTTAGTAATGATTTACAGTAGTTATTATGTTTTAGCATTAAATGTTTTAGTTAGTTTCTTAATTTCTAGCTATTAGCTGTTGGGCTGTATATAATAAGCTAGTTATGGAAGTCTTTAAGATTAAGCTTAAACAATAAAAGTCTTTTAGTCTGCTCTCAATTCTACTTCTTATTAAGTCCGTAACATATTTGTTCCTCAGAGTGGTTGCACCTCATCCACGAAATGGAAATCGTGCACAACCTTCTTCCACTTACAATCACTACAACAACCACCAGCTCCAACTCCGTCACCTCCCTTCAACCGCCGCGTTCATCCGCCGTAATCCAGCCTTCAACCTTCGAGAATGGTTCAGCACCCATGCCCAAATACTACCAAATCGATCTCAGATTATATCATGGTTATTTTCGTCTTTGCGTCAAGGTCACTTTTGGAAATAAAGAAAGTATGGAGGTGCAGCACGAGATCATGGAGGTTCTGGCAGAAGCACTCCAACTAGAGAACATAAAGCCCCATTCTGGAGACAAAAATGTTAAAGGCCTGTATATGTTTAAACTATTGTCATTTTCTCTCTCTTTCTCTGTTCTATATTTGCTAATTCATCAACCCGTGTGATGTACGAAATTTTGGTTTAAAATATTATTTTATTTCTGTGTTAATTTGATTTAATAATTTTACAAAAATTTATTATGTAATTGATGATATAATATCTTTTAATAATTAATATATAAATGAGATTAATAGAGTGGAGGACAAATATAAGAAAATAATCCAATTATCCGAAAATTATGAAATTATTTATAGTGAACTATATAAAAGTAAAATAAATCATATTAAATAATAATGTTATATCATATTTGAAATATATAATACACACCAAAATTAAAAATATTTTTTTATCTCTTATAATAAAAATCGATTTTACTTATTAACACTTTGACTATAAAAATTGATTATATGTATTAAATAGTAATTTATTATTTTAATTAAATCATATTTTATTTTAATATTTAAATTTTAAATTATGTCTTATTTTTTAAAAAGATTATATATATACATATATGTATGAATGTGTGTATAGATAGACAGATAAATGTGTTTTATAGTGATAATTAAAAGAGCCATTTTATTGAAAATTAAATTTAATATCATATTATTATTTTACTATAACTGTTTTCATAAAAAACAATTTTTTTTTTCAAAATAATATTTATTATTATTATTTTTAATACAGTAAATACATTATAGTATTTATCATACTTTGTATGGACAAACTAAAGCTCCAACAACTTTTAATTTATAAAAAAATATAAGCATATTTATGTGTATATATTAATTTTTAAAACAGTATGATATATATATATATATATGGAAAAACCAACTCTCCAGTAACCCTTATTTTCTATATACAAAATATAAAAATATCTGTTAAACTGAAAATGATATAAGTAAAAAAAATATTTGTCAAAACTTTAAATATAATATGTCGTACTTATTGTATTACTAATATATTGTTATCCTTTTTATCAAAATCATATTAGTTTATTTATCAAAATCATATCATTTAATTTACCACAATCATATTAATGTATTTCTCAAAATAATATTATTTATTCAATAAATGAATTTCAATAAAATACCACTTCAACCATATTTTGGACAGAAAATAACTTATCAACAACTATTCTTGCTTACATATATAAAGACAATGTTTATATATTAATTTTCAAAACAATAAGACATATCCCATAAATTTATATTTTAAAATTTCGATAATTATTATACTTTTGATTTAAAATAATTTAATTATATTATTATTATTAAGATATATGTCAGAATAAAAATGAATAACTCAAATAATTTTTTATTAAAATAAAAATAAAATATATCACATTTATTTGAATTTAAATATTTCAGCATTTTTTTTAAATATATACTCATCTACTATCAATTATTATACTAAAGAGTATACTTAGAATAAAAAGCATTTAATAAATGTAAACAATTCGCCGTTAAAAGAAATTGTAAACAATTAAAGTATATAGTCTAAAATATGTTTATTTAACGTAATTTGTTAAGTACGTTTTTAAGGGGTTTTAAGAACGTAAAATAATAATTTTAAATAGGGATATATATAGAAAAAAATTAACATAAATAAAAATGTATGAAATGTCAACAGTTTAAAATAAAAAAATAATTACGCAACAAACTAATATTATATACGAATAAAGGACTCGCCCAGTAGGCCCAATCTAGTGAAGTGGAAGGTCCATTTCATAGAGGAAAGCTTCTTCTTGCAGCTCCATAGGTTGTGTCTGTACCTCCATATCTTTTTCATTTTTTCAAATTGTCCTTTACTGTCTGGTTTACTCTTATGTAATACACCTTCATATATCCCTCCACTTTTATCTCTACGTCTATAGTCCTAAGTTGCAGCTTACCTCCATAGATTCTGTCACTACGTTTGTCACAATTACCATATATTATTGTTAATAGAAGAAGAAAAGGGAAGGAGGAACGGTGTTGTGAGCGACCTGAGAGAGTTTTTTTTTCGCAAACGAAAATGCTTACAGAATGATCTATTCTGAAAACTGTTTTAGATCTGAAAACAATTTTTGAAATAAGTCATTCTGAAAACATTTTTGTTCGTCAAAAAAGTGTTTTGAAATGACCGATTATGGACATGAAATTTAACTTTCGAGATGGCTTATTCTAGAATTCAAATTTTAATTTCCGAAATATAGATTGTTCCAAAAGTCAAAAATTCAAACCTATAAACACTTCTGGAAAGTAAATTCCTGGGATCTTTCGAAAACTGCATTCCGAAATAAAAAACACACCACCCAAACTTACCTTTGACGAAAACACCACCTCGCAGTGACCATCACTGCTCCACCATTGCCAAAAACCACCAACCTTCCACCTACATCTACCATCGCCACTACAACACGTCACCACTCTCGCCACAACATCACCACACTTCCTCACGCATCTTCATTTCACTCTTCTAAACATATACACTAACCTTCACAAGGGCAAAAGAGTCTTTTCAAAATGAGCAGTTTGGCAAAACAAAAAGGTATGGAGATGCAGGAAGAACCTGTAGAGGTGCAGAAAGAAGCTCTCTCCATAGAGATATACACTAGAAAAGACCCATTTCATACGAAAAAAAAAATACTTGAAAAGGCCCATATCAATTTAAACCATTGTCATTGGGGCATTTCTCCTCCACCTCCATATATTTCTTCTACACCCCCACAAATATGAAAATTCTCAGCTTTGTCATTTTCAAATTTGTAATTTAGAAGTCAAAAAATTATTTTCAGATTATACAATCTATAAAAAATTTTGGATTGTATAATTTAGAAAACATTTTTGACTTATGGATTACACAATCTAGAAATCATTTTTTTTCCCAAAAAAAAAAAGAAATGCTTTCTTGCACAATTTACTTTTTTTTTTTTTACTTCCAAATTGCACATTCATATGGTTTTCATCATCTATTTGTCTTTTTTCAACAATACTTGTTGCTGAGAAGAAAACAACCCTCAACATCAAACTTCTTGTGAACAATATCACTGTCTCCCTTACTGTTACGTGCACTCGATGCGACCTTGGCTACCACTTGCCTATTTTTCGACAAAGAATGTTACATGACTTTCGAATTGCACAATTTTGATTTGGCTAATCCAAAAGCCTTTCCTTCTTTTAAAAAGTTACCTTCAAATTTCAAATTGTGTAGTTCAGAAGTCAAAAATAACTTCTAAATTAGGTAATTTGGTAATTAAAAATAATTTGTTTGAAGTTTTACACTTTATATTACATACTTTGTTTGTAAGATGAAATGATTTCATTTACAACAAATCATGTAGGACACAAGTGTTTCATCTAATAGACGATATAACACTTTGCAATGTCATTTTTGTGTGATAAAAAATGTTTTGCTAAAATGATAAGCACAAAGACTAAAGTTAACTTTGTAACTCACAAAAATACTCTTTATGCTTATTTTATGTTGCAAGAAACATTTATTTCCTCTTTTTACTAAGATGATTGGTAAAAGCATATGTCAACATTAAATATCTTTTAGGATATGAGCTAAAGATTCTATGCTTCAACAATTCATTGGGCATGCATTGTCTAATTTGGAAAAGACTATTCAGCTTATACAATTATCACTTCACATAATTTTGAAGTAAAGGAGATCTGACCAAGTATAGATAAGTACTACCAGCTATTAAAATGTTGCTTCAAGAGGAGAAGACCATTTAATGCCTGGATGCAGTAGATTCAATGCATCCTCTATGTTTAAGATGATCAAACAAAAGGAAGACATTCATATGAGTTAAAGTTGCTCAACGACTTGCACCAACTCTTTTCTTCTATGCTTATATAAATACTTTCTTATAAAGTAAAATCAATCAATAAAAAAAAATTTATGATTTGAAAAGTGTTTAAACGTTGTTGAAATTATTTCTAAGCCCTATAAAGCTTTGTAAGAACACTGTGTGTATTCATTCATAAACTAGTAGAGTACTTATATGTCGTAAGACACTACCCACTCTAGTGAGCAAACCTTTATGATCTTTTAGATCACATTTTAGAAAAATCTTTGTTTTAGCCAGAAATGACTACTTTTAAAAAATACTTGATGGGTTAGCCAGGAGTGGCTACATTAAGAAAGAATACTTGAGTTTTAGCAAAATGTTAAAAAAACTACTCGGTGAGTTAACTAGGAGTGACTATGTTCTAAAATAATACTTGATTGGTTAACCAGGAACGGTTACGTTCCAAAAGAAAAATACTCAATTTGTAGATTACAACAGTAGTTTGCATAGTAAAACTTGATCAGTTGATTGAGAACTGGATATAATCTATGCTATCAAAACGAACTGACATAAAAATCTGAAAGTGAGTTCTTCCTTACCCTTGTTAAGATTACATGTTATTAAATATGTACTAACTAAAGAAGGATTTGTTTTTCAAACTAAGATTTTGAAGGTCTTTGGTAGATTGTTTGTCAAGTAAAAAACTTTCATTTGGTCGTGCATCATCAGACAATAACTGTGAAAATATGAAAAAGGTTTTAATACAAATTCAATCATCCTTTCTTGTGTATTTGACTTGTTTTTACAAATTGGTATCAGATGTCAACCTCTAAACAGTTGAACGCCTAACAACTAGTAGAGGAAAAAATCCAAAAATAATGAGAGAAATGAAGCCACAAATGATCGCCAAAGGAGCTTCCATCTCTAGAACTCTAAAATTTGGAGGAGAAGACTTTCCTTACTGAAAAAATGACGTGAAAATGTATGTAAAGTCCATATACTATCAGTTGTGGTAAATCATCACTCAAGGTTATATTGAGTTCATATTCTTAGACGAAGATTGGAAAGAAGATGAGTTTAAACAAATACAATTAAAACATAAAGCCATGTAAACTCTTATCCGTGCTTTATGAAAAAACATACAGAAAGGCTTGCAGGTTAAAGATTTCCAAGGAGATCTGAGACTCCTTCATAATCAATTATGAAGGAAACAAAGATGTCCAACTTAGAAAAGTTGTCACCTTCACACAACAATATAAGTCTTTCACCATGAAGGAAGGTGAAAGTGTGGATTATATGCTTAGAAGGATTTAGGTCCTAATTTAAAGGTCGAAACATTGGGAAAAAAATTTTCTAAAGCTAAAATTGCTAGATAGCATACATGTTGTATGGAAACCCAAAACAACTACCATCAAACCATTGAGAGCAAAACATTTTAAATTCTTCATTGTGTGAATTTGTGAGTTTTATTTGTTCTATCTATTGAGAGTATGATTTTTCGAGAGATGCAAAATACTTGTTCTTGAAGAGGTGTCAAAGTTCGTTCTTAGTGAAAGCTCTTAAGTTGTTTTTGCTTAAGGGGATTGAACGTAACCTTGGTTTTATGATAAACTCGTATAAATTTGTGTCTACTTCTCTCTACCTTACACTTCAGTTTATATTGTCTTTAAATTATTTATATTCTACGATTCGAGTTCAAGTTCCATTCAAATCTCTCCTCCCCTTTCTACGGCCAATTGTACCTACAGTAGAATGGTATAGGCGGGTCTCGGGTCTCCCAAGAGCCTTAATACACAAAAAAATTAGAATATAATGCATTTTATTCTAAGCATTGAAACCCAAAAGAACAAAATCAAGTATGCATTAGCCAGTAAAAGCTTAATGACAACACTAAGCTCCATACATAATTTCCAAAGTTCACTAATGATTTTTCTTTTTTTTCTCTTGATTAAATCACCACCATAATGTATGAAATTATTTTACATTCTATACACTTTATTGAATCACAATCACATGCTATGAATCCTAACATTCTTCAGAAAAAAAAATCAAACTATCATCTTCAGAAACAACACTTAAAACTCGAAAATATCATGTGGATATCAACATTAATCAAATACTAATCAAGCAAGAACGCCTCTAGGATCCAAAATGCAACCACATTATTCAATCAAATTTCAAGAGAAAGGGTAACATCAAGTGTCTTAACTTTCTCACAATGAAATTTGAACAAGAGAGATTGTGTACTTACTTGGTGATTGTTAATGTAGCATGATGAAGGAAAACAAAGATAAAGAAGAAAAAGTGTTTATGTAAAAGTTGGGAACAAAAGGAAGAGAGGAAGTAAAGAAAACCTCACTATGCACGAGTTTGTTCAATTCAGGTTAATAACAGTTACAAATTTGAACTATTTAAATTTGTACATGATTTGCCCAATGTTAGGGGTCAACGCTTAAGTGGATTCACTCCACAAATAACTAACTTTTAAAATTTGTTTTTGCTTTGAGTTTTGGTATCCTTCGTTTTAGCAAATTTGCTCCACATGCTCCCTAAACATTCTAGTAATTTTTACATTTTATAAATAATATTTTATATAAACAATTAATAATAACATATTAATAATTTTTTAATTAAAATATCTAATATAACATGATAAACTATACATCAAAATTAAAAAATAAAATTTCATGTAGAAGTTGTGTGAAAGGATAATTGTAACAAAAACGAATGAAGTTATGTAGAAGTTGTGTAAAAGGATAATTATAACAAAAACAAATGAAGTTATGTTAGGTTAGTGCATGACTTTAATGTACTATGATCATGAAGGAGTAACACAACTTCATTTAAAATGAAAAAATAAAATACAAATTAAAAGTAGTCAAAGTCATATTTGACTCATATAACTTCTCCTCCTCTTATATTGAAATGGTATCATGCTGACATAACTTTACTTTACACGATTTCTTTACAATCAATTTTTTTCGTGATACCACTTACTCATATAAGTAATCTTTAAAAAATTGTCCATTTCAATAATTTTTTGGTAAAATTACACCATATAAAACTGCATGTATGCCTATGTCAGTTTGTTGCAATTATTTACCTTTGAATTCCATTTGGCAATATAACCCAATGCTAAATTACAAATATTTAACGAGTGGTTCATCATTTCATTTAACTTTTACTGATAATAGAGATACCAGTTTGTGCAAAAATATATTTAACAAAAGGCTCCAGTGACCACAAGATTGAATCTTCAAATAATGATGCAGTTTTAGTATGACTATCATGACTTTATTACGTAAGTTGTTGCACTTGGGTTTGAATTTGGATCCTGACTTTATGATGTGTACTTTGTATCTAGAACTGATTAGGACACACTCTATTATTTTGCATGTGCTATACTCCCTTTGAAACTACTTTGTAATAAAATTAAACAAAAAGTATGCTTGATTGAGTTTTGGTTGGCCATGGTTTAAGCACATTTGGAGCTTTAATATCTTGGTTAAATTGATGTAACATGCCATTATATTTGATTCATCCTAAGTTATAAGCTTCTTCCGAAACCTTGTACACGAAGAATTTATAAATATAGAAAACATATCCATTGTTTTCCCCTGAAAACAGCTAAACCACCAATATCGACGTTCATCTCCTATTAATTAGTATGCTTTCATTGCATGCAGAAACTATAAAACTATCTTCTAAATATAGAAACTCATCTCCTCCAAAAGAAAAGGAATGATGGTAATTAAAAGAAACGAAAGATTTATTGTAATTTAGGTTTTCAAAAATGGAAGGCAGTGGAGGAATCTTATCTTCTAGATACAGAAACTCATCTCCTCCAAAAGAAAAGGAATGATGGTAACTGAAAAAAACGAAAGGTTTATCGTAATCTAGGTTTTCAAAAATGGAAGGAACTGGAGGAATCTTAGAAAGTGATAATAGCCTTTGTGGTTCTCCTTCGGTAGTTCAGATTATACAAAAGGTACACATATGGATGTCATTATCTGCATAACTTATTTCAAATAAACGTATTCAATGTGTATATTTCATTCATTTAGTTGGGGTTAATTGTTAGTGACGATGACAGAAACAACTAAAGAATGACATGTTTATGTAACAGGTAGTTGCAGAGTTGATAGGGACATATTTCTTAGTATTTGTTGGGTGTTGCTCTGTGGTTCATAATAATTCGGAAAACACTAAAGGGCAAATAACATTTCCGGGAGTTTGCACGGTGTGGGGCTTAACAGTAACGATCTTGGTTTATTCTCTTGCTCACGTCTCTGGTGCTCATTTCAATCCTGCAGTCACTCTCAGCTTTGCTATATATCGTTATCTCCCTTTGAAAATGGCATGTTATCCATCACTATATCTATTTGCTGCATTTTAGTTGGGTTAAATTAATGAGTTTTATTAAAAGATATGTCGATGACTACATTTTTTATTGTTAATTATGTAAAAATTGTAGACCAAATTAAACTCTACATCTGTTATGAGGTCAATATTTCTGATTTTAGTAATGAATTGGCAGACCACATATTATGATACTGAAGAAAAAAAAGAAACAAGAGTTAAACATATCTATGGTTTTTAGTGTAGAGTTGCATTTTAGTTTAATGTGAAGTTTTATGCATAATGTTGCAGGTGCCTTTGTATTTTATTGCGCAAATATTAGGATCTTTCCTTGCTAGTGGGACATTGTACCTTCTCTTTAACATAGACGATAATTCTTATTTTGGAACAAGACCAGCAGGAGCTCATGTTCAATCTCTTGTTTTTGAGTTAATAACAACATTTCTCTTAATGTTCGTTGTCTCTGCGGTTTCAACGGATAATAGAGCGGTTAGTATATATGCTCTAATTTCTAATCATTCTATTCCTATTACCTTTGTTGAAATCGAATTACTTCTTCATTGTTCATTTTTTCATTTCTTCTTCCTTCTTCAATAAAGAAATATATTTGAATAAAATTATTATCTCCCTAAATTCCTCAAACCATAATTTTAGAAAATTGACTGTAATTCTACTCTACAAAAGTGAAATTTGGATCCATCTAACTCAACCCTGTAAGCATTAAAAAAAATGCTAATAATATGTACGTCTCATTTCATTTTCAAACACTATATCTATCTCTTAGTCTGCTTTTAACATATGAAATGATGCAAATTCCTCCTTCTTAACAGATTGGAAAATTAGGAGGGGTTGCTGTTGGTATGACAGTTATGGTAGACGTCTTCATTGCAGGGTAATTAATTAGTGCTAAATTTTGTTATTAAAGTATTGCTATAGGTATAGTGTGCAGACATGAAGATGAAAGTTTTTTATTAGGGTTATAGGAAGATTTAGTTTGGTAAAACTGAGTACTATTTTTTGACTTGAGTTTGATAATGGCATGCAGACCTGTGTCAGGAGCTTCTATGAACCCAGCAAGAAGCCTTGGACCTGCTTTGGTGCTGCACGTTTACAGTGGATTTTGGGTTTATATAGTTGGACCATTTGTTGGTGCCATACTTGGTGCAACATGTTATAACTTCATTAGATACACTGATAAAACACTTAGGGATATTGGCTCCAGTTCAATAATTAAAATAGCACATGGAAGTTGATGACAATATTTCATTCAAATCAATCCAAATAAGCAAGGTGGTGTTGAATTCGCTAACCTTTGGATATTGTTTGTTGGTGTATATTCATATAAAGAAAAAGTTAGTAAAAACGATAATTTGTTTTTCTTTTCTTGCTTAGAATATGTGTGACTACATGTTAAGACGGTTTAGTTTATTCGAAATAATTTTGGACCTAGGATTTTTATATTTGTTTTCTTTACACGTTCATACATTTGACTATTAAGAATCCTAAATGAAGATCAATGTTTTATCTTGGCAAATCAAGTTTAAAAACACATGCCGATAAAAAAAAAAAGTTTAAAAAGACATTCAAAATTTGAATTTGTTAACAAAATAATCGTTTTTTTTTCTTATATATATATATATATATATATATTATAATACAGAAATATAAAATTCAATCAAAAAATACCATGATTAATTTCAAGATGATAGGATATATGTAACACATGCACTAACGCATTTTATCACTGAATTTTATATTTCGTGCTAAATATGATATTCAAGTCTATATTGCATACAGACATATAAATGTGTTAGGATATATGACTTATAAGACTTGTGTCTCGTTGGGTTTTTAATTGTAAAAGTTGGTTTAATCCGTTTGTTTCTCACATGCCTTTTCTCTTCAACCTTATCATTTTCTCTTCAACCCTATCATGAGATGTTTAAATGTCTAACCTAAGTTGAATTTTTTTAAAAGACCTATATTAAATTAAAGCTAGTAAATAAGTCAATAGTTAATAAGCTAATAAAATATTTAATTAAAATACTACAAAACCATAATTAAATATAGATTAATTTGGAGAAAAAACATATTTATTCATTATATTTTAACTAAGTTAAAAAACTATTTTAAACTCAAAATTATTAGTCTCTAAAGTAGACATCCCGTAGGTTTAGTGATGGAAAATTGTCTTCTCGGAACTTTTAGACATGCCTATTCAGAACATTAAAGTATGTCTTCTCAAAACTTCGAGACATGTCTATTCAGAACATCGAAGTTTGTCCCCTCGAAGTTTCAAGCCATATCTTCTTTGAAATTTCTAAGTATGTCTCTATGAGATTCTGAGGTGAACAAACCACTTTACGAAATTTTAAGAATTTTGCAAAGTCCCTTGCAGAACACATCAGAAGATTAGGTGCCAGCACTTGCAAAAATCATGAGGTACATGTACTTATCAATTTGAAGACACCATTTGCTATAACTTTCTAAAGGCTTTATTACACACTTATGATTAATTTTCATTAGACAAAGTCTATATTAAAACAATAATGTCAATTTAGTAAAGTTCATGGTAAACATAAGTATCCAAAATATACTATGTCAAAAGAAAACTTCTATGCATAACATGATAGAAATGTGTCTAGAAAGTATGGAGCATAACAATTCATAAGCCTAAATCTATTGCAAATTTAATCGATTAAAGCCCTGTTTACCATGGTCTTGAAAGGATCCAATATTGAAATATCAAGGTTAGGATAGAAAAGGCAAAGTCGAGCAAGGGCTCCACCAAATCCTCGTTTGTACACACTCGCCATTTCGTCCTTAAGAGTATTCACTACAAGAAAAAAATTATTTAGAGAAATCAAATGAAATAGTTGTTAATTGTGACCAAAATAGTCACCAAATTAAATTTTGGTTGCTAAATAACTACAAAATAAAAGTAATGATTGAATTTAGTGACCAATTAAGTGAAATAATTGGTATCTAACATTAGATACCAAGATTTTAGTGACCTATGTCATTAGATTCTAAATTGGTATCTAATTAAGTTAGACACAAATTTAGAATCTAATGGTATAGGTCACTAAGATTTTGGTAGCTAATGTTAGATATCAATTATTTGACTTAATTGGTCACTAAATTCAATCATTACTTCTATTTTGTAGTTATTTATCAACCAAAATCTAATTTGGTGAGTATTTTGGTCACAATTAGTAACCATTTCATTTGGTAGCTAAAAATTGGTCTCTAAACAACCTTTTTCTTGTAGTGATTTATCTTCTCTTGTCACTCTTTGTCTAACATTCATGTGTTTGTGCATGCCTTCTTTCTCGGACTTCCACATCTTTTCCTTGTCGCCCACATTTTTTTATAAGTTTTTCTTGGACTTGTCTCTTACTCTCTAGATTATCCTCGAGGTGAGCAATGTCTTTCTTGAGTTTGGAGATGCGTTAGTTCAGTGCCTTATTGTGAAAGCGAACTTGAAAGATCTTAGCTATCTCTTTCTTCAATTGATCAATATGGGCGTTGAGCTTTGAGAAGCTTGTCTTAGTATTATTCAGTCCAGTCCCCAACTCCTCTAGTTGTTTTGATTTCTTCTCATCCAACCATAAATTTTCTTTGTCCTTTATCAGACAAATGTAAGAAAGGGTTGTCAATTTGAATATTAAACCATGGATCTTCTCTTGAAGGGAAGGGAGGTCTTCCTTGTTTAGAGTGAGAGCATCTGAACAAGGAACGGGGTTATGACTGACAAAATTAAATTTGGGATTGCAGAAGCTATGGACCCTATCTTCCATAAAAACGGGGTTCTGCTCTAGCTGAACTTCTATGGACAGGCGGCGCTCAACCGATTGTGAATTGGCAAAGGGGGGAGAGGATGGAAATTCTATCACCTTTTTTTCCTCTTTTCTTCACAAAAGGTTGATTTGAAACAATGGTCTCAGGGTAGTCAATCGGTTGTTTGCATTTGGCGACCACTTCTATTTCTTGGTTTTTTGTTGGTACCTCAGTGGTCTTGTTGCCTAGAGCCTGAGCCTTGGAGGATTCTCCAACGTTCTTTGTCTTCTTTTCGGTCTTCATCTCCTTAAGTAACAAACCAATTCATGACCGGAAGTCGTCATTTGATCTACACCAACAAAAAATCTGTCACATTTCACAAATTAGCCCAACACTCTAGAATAAGAGAAAGGAATGTACCAATACACCCCTTTCATTCCATGGCTTGAAATTCAAGTTTTAATAGGGTGTCTGAATTGAATGTCACCCCCAATTTCTCTAAATAAATACAATTTTTATACTTATGACGGTTTGACGACCAATATAGAAGAAATCCCTTGAGTAGTGAAGGTTCACAAATAGAGGCACAAGTCTTAATAAAATTATTTTCAAAATTCTTATATGATGAGTGAAATAAAGTAAGGAGATTTCTCCCACTTACCCTATAGAGAGAAGTCCATAGTTGGCGGGAATATCTCCTACGCTTGAAAAAGTATAATAACATGTTGGCAGTAAGAACCATGCTGAAATGGGTACATAGTATGAAAAATACCCTAATAAAAGTCCAATTGTTAGGATGTAGTTAGATGGGTGCAATACTAAATAGGTTAAGTCTTGCTTCTCAAAATTATTAAGGGGTAACCTAAGCCCTATTTTAGTAAAGTTGGTAATGCAAAAAAGGTTAAAGGAATTCTCTAAATTTCCTCGATTGTCTTTACATACTGGTTCATATAAACCATATGGTACAATTTTCATCACTTTTACTGAAAGATTGATGTAGTGTTTGGTTGGGAGGTTTACTGTACAAAATGACAGATTTACAAAGATCACTCACATTTTGTTTATGGAGTCTGTAATGATGGGCGAGAGACGATTTGCAAGGATGGAAAAAAACTGTGCTCCTAGCTGATAGAAGAAATATAAAAGGAAAATCACGTCATGTTTTATTAAATTACACAATTACCCTCAATGTTGAACGTGGTTTCACATAACGTAATTTGTGACGTACAATGATGGTGGTTTGATGATGAATAGTAGCTTAGGAGAGGTTTACAGCAAAATAGCAAGATAATTTATTAACATAATCGATTATGTTATAAGCTTTATAACTATGTTATAAGTTTTACGAAAATAACCAATTATAATAATATAAATAACAATAAAAAAATAAAAATAAAAATATTTAAAACTAATTTATAATTAATAATAAAAAATATAATTAATAATTATTAGAATAGTAATAATCAAAATAAATTTACAAAATAATAATAATATATAAATTAAAAAGTAATAATAATTAAAATAAGTTTATTAAAATAATAATAATTAATTAATTTTTATAAATAATTAATTATATTTTATTTTAAATTAATTATGTCATAAGGGTAAAATTGTAATCTTACAATTTCATCAATAAAAAAAAAGTTAAATTATCAATCACATTTATCATATCACTCATAAATTTTCACAAACTTTCTGCTTAAATCTTACTATCCATCCCTTAATCCAAACAACTCAATTAACTTCTTCCAATCCTCTCAAATCCATCTATCCATCCAAACAAAGCATGAGACTGACGTAAGGTGGTTAAAGATTAAAAAAAATAAAGGTAAAAGTTTCTTTTAATAGGCCGGCTTTAGCCCAAGGATACATGTTTTGATAAGTCATGAAAAATGTTTCGATAAGTCATGAAAGGGAATACAAATACAATCGTAGAAGAACAACCCTAATGCAAGAAACTAGAACAAGATAATCCCTTTAGGAAGAAAATCGCCTAGAAAAAACAATAAGATAATGGCAAAGAACAAAAAAAGGGATTAGACGTACCTACATTCGGAAAGATAGAGACAGAGGGAATGAAAAAAAACTCTAAAATGGGAGTGAAGTGGGAACTTAAGGATTTGAACGGAAGAGCCTAGAGTAAGTAAATGAAATTTGAAACAAATGCTTTAATGAGGTTAATATGGTTGAGCCACATGTAAAAGTGTTTCAGTAATGTTATGTTTGAAGCAACTGCTAGCAAAACTCATTTCTCTCTAGTGATGTTAGAGATTTTTTAAAGCCTCTTTGCTTATTCGACTTGAGACTGGGGGCTTGTGTCTCTTCTTGAATTTGTAAGAGTATCTTTTTAGTATAGAAGAGGGTGTGAAAGATAATAGTTTTATCCATTTAGAAATAAGTCAAATAATACAATCTGTTAAAATTATTAAAATCAATTTCAAGGGTCAAACATCTAACATAACTAACATTTAAATATTTAGCTAAATATTCATCCAATAACATATGTTTTTAGATTTTAGTATTGAAATGTGATTTTAGCACCTGAATATGATTATTCTAAAAAAAAAAATTATAAATTAAATGAGTTTATTATGAGAAGGATAACTTCTATTTAAATTGACCAAGACTGATAAAAATCTCAACAACCAAAACTATTTAAATTGATGAAGAGTGATAAAAACCTCAACAACCAAAACAAAAATAAATAAATGTTTACTTCCCTCAAAATCTTATAAGATTATTTTTATTTTTTGTTAAAAAAATCATTAAAAATAATAATATAATATAATATAACATAATAATATAATATAAAATAGTATAATACAATACGATTTAATATAACAATATCATATATAAATATTTCTGAAAAAATAAAAAAATGAATTGAACTTTTAATAAAGTAAAGAAAAATTTTAAACTAATTTACTTTTTAACTTATAGATAGTTTATTTTACTCTTTTTTTTTATGATTTATTTTTCAAAAAAATGGTGCATATTTATCGTCGGAAAACAAAAGTAAAGTAAATGAAAAGTTTATCATTTTATTATTTAAATACTTATAGTTAACCGTTTTTTCTGTGAGAAATAAATAAATTAAGTAGCATAAAGTTAATAAGTAATAACTGATTCCTTCTAAATAAATAATAAAGATATCAAACAAAATGAGATTAAACATTTCATCAATTTCAATTTATATTGAATGATATAATGATTAGAATTAGTGTGATTCAACTCTAATTTTCTCTATCCCGTCTCCTCTATTTTTTGTTATCAACCCGAATATATGGAAATTAAAAATGGAATGAAAGGATTTGTTTAGCAGAATAAAAAAAGAAGAAACTGTGTTTGAAAATAGACGTCTTACCAAACTAACATTTATCCACAGAAAAAAAAAATATTATTGCGGTCCCGTTGCATCGAAACAATTAACGGCAATTTTCTGTTACAGAAAATGAAAAATATTTGAAAATAGATCTCCTATTAAACATATTTTTTAAAAAAATACTTTATTTTATTGATTGTAGCAGGCAAATCACAAACACACTCAATTACTTTATTTTATATAAAGATATATTACTTTAAAATATTAGACACTTGATGCAATCAGCAACTCTTGTTCATGAAACTTTGATAATTGATTAATAAGATGAACAAGAACAAGGAAAAAAAACATGTGGTTCATAATTATATATATATATATATATATATATATATATTATGTATTAATGGAGAAGCTTATTTATTTCATCACAAAAGCAATTATATTTAACTAAACTATCTTACTCAAAAAAACATTAATTTTACTACAAAATACTTATCCAACAAACTAGTTTGGTGACTATTGTATGGAAGTAGATATTTACCACCACAAATTTAATTAGAAAATGCAACAAATTTAAATACATTTTGAAATTCATCTATCAAATCAATAACTTTTTTCGTCTAGTCAAATTACTGGTTCATGAAATTGACTTCAAATCTTTTATTACGTGTTTCTAAAGGTTTATTAATTTATACTTATAGAATGTACAAATTTGTAAATTCTTACATAGAATTTATTTTTAATTTTATTTGAAACCTCAAGTCAATTTAGCCTTAATTTAATCACAGGTCGAACTGTAATCAGGACAAAGTCTAAATAATAAATAGTTTGACTAAAATATCACTCCAAGTTAATTTATTCTTTACACCATGCTATTCTTTCCTTTTTTTTGTTTTAAAAAAAATAAAACTATACAAAATAGAAAGTACATGTCATTTTAAGTCAAATAATAATAAATGTTTCTTACTAGTGTTTTGAAAATATTTTTGTGAAATCAAAACTAAGATTACCTAAAAAAAAGATTTTAAAACATTAAATATTTTCTTTTTCATTTAGTATTTTTCTTTAATTCTTAAATGTCATAGCAAATATTGCTCTAATAATAAATAAAAACTAAAGTAATTTTATAATATTTTGTCAATTTCTTTTTTCAGAAAAAGAAAGAACAATTGATGTTCTCTAATTAAAGTCAGTGCTTATCATCACTATCAATGGCACCTAAAAATCACACTCATAAGGTACTCAATAATACTCGCACTTTATTAGGATACTAGTTCTCATAATGAATATTGAAGAAAAATGATTGTTACACTTTATCGATAATCAATAATAGAGTTCAAGCCAAATAATATAAAATATGAGAAAATATTATTTATAATTTATGATAATAAGTACAAATGTCATGGTGGTATTTGTTATATAACACATAACATTACTTTAACTATCCAAATAAAAAGTCAAGATAACAGAAGAAAACCAAACGTCCATCTTTATGGAAATGAAATATAAGTAACTTTTGTCTAATTTAGTTGTATTTAATATTTTTAGTATTAAAACACTCATCACTCATGGAATTTAGTAAAATTTCAAATCTAAACATAATTTTAATAAATATTATTAGAAGTATTTTATTAAATTGGATAAATTATACAAACTTACATGAATATTTTTTTGTCTTATTAACATGTACATTAACATGTACAGATACTTAACATTCCTTATAAAGATAAATGGTGCAATGTATTTTAAATAATCAAGGACATCAATAAAATATAGAATTATTAATGTAATGTTCTTCAAATAATTAAGAAAATTTAGTGTAAAGATAAAGAATAGAAAAAAAATGTGTAATTTTACTATATAAGTAATACAATTTACTAAAAAATATAATTCAATTTAATTAATATTCTTAATCAATATAAAAAATTGACATGTATTATAATTCAAAAACACATCGAATATATTTCCGAAATATTTAATGTATAAGGTTGATGAAACGATGATTGCGACCTTTTTCATAGGGTCAAAATAGCACCGAAGCCGACACGTGCATCTCTCTTTCAATCTTTCTTCGAGCATGAATTATGCTACCAATCTTTATTCCTTTTTCTTGCTGTAGTTATATTACTTTTTTTGGGTTTTATTATCTTTTATAAGGACGTTTATTCAATGTAAAAGGTTTGGCCACATTTTTATTTTAATAATACTTTCATTAAGTAAACAAAAATGTTTTAGAATAAAAATAATTTATCGAAAAATTAATTAAATTTTAACTACTTCAAATATATTTTTTTATTGAATTTCTACTAAAGATTACCTGTTATCCAAATCCAATCCAATGTTCTTTGTATTTTTAATTTTTACCTGAAGACTCTATTGTTTGATTTTGTTTTTTTCAACATCATATAATCATTATTTTCGTTTTCTTCTCTTCAACCTAAGAATCACTCATTTTTTTCTCCAATTTTGTTCCACTCGTCGGTCAACATACTTTTAGAGGAAAAGAAAATGAATTGATTGATGAATTAAAAAATAAAAAAAGTAAATTAATCAGCATATTAAAAAATGAGAAGATAATAATAATAATTACATTAGCCTGTTGATGAATGAAAAAATTAATAATTAAAATATATAATAAAAGAAGAAATAGTTGGTTAAGTATAACAAGTATATATTTTGTTTGTAATATAATAAAACAAATAAAAGTTTTAATACGAAAGTAAAAATTTTAATTTGAATAATTTTATTAAACTCTAGTAATGATTCAGACAAGTACATACGTAAGTTTAATCTTTCATAATTTATTAAAGAGTCAAAGTTAATATCGAATTATCTGTAAAAATCGTTACTAAAAAGTTTAAATTTAGAAATTAAAAACAAACAATTATTTACCTCTAATAAAAGAAAAAAAATATTCATTAAAACTTTAAGAAAAAAATACTTTTATATGTTGACACCTCTTGAATACAACTCTTTGATGTGATGGTTTAACAATATATATTTATATATATAAAATAAAGGATAAATCTATAATTAAATAATATAAAAAAATTATTCTAGGTTGTTAAGTAGATATAGAAAAGAATTGCATATTATCGTATCAAAGTTGTCTAATAAAATTAGAGATTTGGGTGAAAGTGGAGAAGAGGAAGCGTTATCTATGAGTTAGAGGGAGCATCGGCATGAGCGTGATGCACAGCTTCTAAACCGTGTCTAAGCCAAATAAGACAAAACAAGACAACCTGCACATGATTATTTTATCCTTTATCTAATAATTAATAATAATAATAATAATAATGACAAGTATCTGAAATCTGAGTTACACTTCACTTTTTAAGTGACATCCTCATCTCATTTTTAAGTGACATCCTCATCTCATCTCGTGTTGTGTGTGTGGAAAACCAAAGTACGAAACAACTTGAGACCCGAACTTAGGATCTCACTTTAAACCCAATTTGGAACCATTATTGGCTTCCGTTCTGTTCCGTGGTGTGCTTGCTGGTCGTGTGTGGTGGGTTTCCTATCACGCACTCTTTCTGTGCCTAAAACATGTTGTTTCTCACTTTCTCAAATGGGTTTCTTCTACTACCATAGATTTCTCTCTCTCTCTCTGTCTTTCTCTGCTTATTGTTTCTGCATGCTGGCTGTTCAATAATGAAGGTATCTGGTATTTGTTAGGGGAAGAATCATGATTTGTAATTCTGCTTGAAGCTGGTGATTCAAAAGGCTGAGAGCTATGGGTGGGGAGGTTCAAGAATCATTCAGCATGCAGTTTCAGGTTATTCATACTTTGATTTTTCATCCATTTCTTGATTTTAACGTGGATCTATCGTTTCTAATTCCAGTTACAATGTTCCAATCATTTTTTGCTTAGTTTAGTTTATGAGTTGCGATTGGTTTTGTTCTTGTCTTGCTAAGAGCAGTGGCTGCTGCCAGCTGCAGTAGGCCCCTCTTTCAGATTTTTTTTTTCATATTTTAATTTAAACAATTTCGTAATAACTTTTATTAAATTACTATATTTTATTTATCAATAAGATTATGCAATTTAAAATTATGTAACCACATTATTATATTTTATTTGCTTAGGTGTACGTTTTATCACTCATCTATCATCATTTTACTAATTTTTCACTTTATTTGCTTGTATTTTATCATATTTCTTTTGAATTTTCACACATTTTATCGGTCTCTTAAATTTCTAACAAAATGACGTGTCATAAACATTTGTAAAAAAAATAAAATGACGTTGTTTTTGTAAAAGTTGGTAATAAAATAATGTTATTTTGATTTTTTTTTCTTAACTTTCTTAGTGACACGTTAATATTATTCTGTTAAAAATATAAAAAATGAAAATTTGAAAAATATGTGTAAAAGAAACTTTGGCGGTAAAAAAATAAAATGATGATAGTTGATGGTAAAAATGTTTAATCAAACCTAGATTATTTGAGGAGTTTTATTGATTACACATTTAAATTGTTAAAATTAGTTTTTATTCTATTTATATTGAAATAGAAAATTAAGAAAAATTTGAAATTAAATTTCATAAAGAATAATATGATTCATGATTTATTATAAAGCCAATAGTGGTGAGATGTCACATTCAAGATTAATTAACTTTGTTACGATTTATTTTGTTTTATTCACAAGATGAAATTAAAATGTGAATCACTTTTAACTTTGTTTACTTGATTTGTAATATTTAAAAATTTGAAAAGAAAATAATTAATAAAACAGTAGTGTATTTTGAAACAAAATTATGTTTTTGCGAGTATTTATTTATTTATTATTAGTGATCACAATCTTTTTTTGTAGATTGAAGGTACCTAAAATACTGATGAAGGAAAGTAACGCCATATTAGAAGTATTAAAGTACATTAAAAATTTGAACTGATGATTATAAAACATTATTTATAATTTTTGTAATTTTTGACATTGTCAATTGTTTTCCAAAATTAAAATTTTTATATTCAAATTGATATGATAAAATATATTGCAAGGAACTCAAAAAAAAAAATAATAAATAAATAAATTGCAACTGATTGAATGAGGAGCCATGAAGTGAGATGTTGAGATTACTTGACGGTTAAATTGTAGTTAACAATTTTAAAACTAAAGAATTAAATGTAAATTCACAAATTATATTATAGTACTTAGGATTCAAAACATAAAATAAGTTCAAGGTCAAACACAACCCTACTCATCATGGTCAATGCTATATAGGGGGATGGAAGACAATGATTTGCTAGAACAATGATCTTCTTCAGTTATTATTGCTTAGTCAAACATATAATGGTCTTGATCTGAATTGCTTCTTTTCAATTTAGTTGAATAATTAAAGCATGGTAAAGAAGATTGAATGAAGTTGGCCAGTGTAATGTTATTCCTTTTTTGTGTTCCCTTTCTTCTATTATACTCATTTGTTCACATCTTTCTAATTTGCATGGATTTTGTTTAGTACTAATTTTATGATTTGTGTCTTTTGGAAACACATTCAATTCTGTTTTATTATACCACATACAAAATGTTCACCTTCATTTAACTATTCCTCGCAAAACAGAAAAAAAGTGTGAAAAAGGAACTTAATTTTATGTGTGTTGATTTGATTGGACATTGTTAATATTAATGTTATGTCACAAAGATGAAACATAGTTGATGTTTAACTCTGATATCTGCTGCTTTGATTCTTGTCAAAAATGCAGGTAGATTCTATACATTCTGGTTCTATCTCATTTGGGAGATTTGAAAATGAACCTTTATCTTGGGAGAGAAGGTCCTCTTTCTCTCATAATAGGTACTTGGAGGAGGTTGAGAAATGTTCAAAACCTGGTTCAGTTATTCAGAAGAAAGCATATTTTGAAGCACATTTTAAGAAGAAGGGGATTCTTGGTATTATTCCATCTACAGCTCACGATGGATTATCATATAGAGCAACCGGTGAAAATGATGGCTGTGAGGGAATCGGTAAGCAAGAGGATTTTGAGTCTAATAATGACCAATATGTTCCATTTGACGAAATGTCTCAAAAGGAATTTGAGTTAGATGAAGGTGACCATTATGTTGAAATAGGTCGAAGATCCCAAGAAGATTTGGTCCCAATTGAAGAAAACCATTATATTCAATTTCATGAAATTCCTGATAGTTCAAATTATCATGGAGAATGTGGTATGAACGAATGTGAAAAAGAAGAGAGCATCACAGAATATCCAATGCTTTCATTTTCAAGTCTCCAGATGGAATCTGTTATAAACAATTCTAATCATTTGGAGGATGCCAGTAAGAAAAATATTACTTTGGATGAAGCTCAATCTAAAAATGAAACAAGTGACATACTCTTAGCTAATGACGAGGCGGTTATAGAAGTAGAAAAGCATGATGATGTTACTGTAAGTACCGATGAATCATCAATAAGCATGAGTATAACTGTGAATGAACCAGCACAGGGTGTTGAGGAAACAATTATGCATGATCTTGCAAAACCTTCTCCTGAGGTATGCATGTCCATGTGTGAAGTTCCTTTTTTCTGCCCACGGAAAGATCCAACATATAGAATGGCTTATAGTGAAAGCACTATCAATGCAATAAATCAACATACTTTTGACAACATGTGTATTTGTGCTTCAATTTTATATTTATATGAACCAAAGCTTGGTTTCCCCGTACAGTTACATTGTTTATATTTTTCAATTATATTATTGTCTTGTTATGCTCGGGGGGTGACGTAAGTATGCTTGATTTATGCATAGGAAACAAAGTTCAAGACTCAACAGAATTCTGAAATAAACAATGTTGGAGTTCAGAAAAGCACAATTGTATCAGCTAAGGATCCTGCTAGGCTTCCCAGTAGAGAGAGTCCAAGGAGAACAAATATGGAAAAGAGTTTATCAAAACTTGCAACTCCAACTAGCAAAACCTCCAAAGAAGTAAGAACTTGAATAACGATGTACTTAGGGATGAAAGAAGGATATTTTCTCTAAATTTTGCATAATTTTTTTCCAAATGATTACTCTTCTATATAAGTGGCTTGCTTGTGAATCCTAGATATCACCTTCAATTTTTGGGCCTCCATTTGCAGGTTTCGAAGAGCACAGAGAAACAAATTCCTGAAAGCAAAAGGTAGTTATTGTTTCTTAGTCGGAATTGTTATATTTTCACATTTACAGACTCAAATATGTGTTTTGGATTTTTAATGGTGAAAATGTATCAAGACTACGAAAGGGTGTAGGATCCCAACCTTCTGCTTTAAATTCCAAAGGAATTCAAGAAGCATAGAGGTTTTGTAGACCTATGAGAGATTAATCTTTCGTTTCCTTTCATTTTGTTTTGAGATAAACATAATCATGTTTTGCAGGTTGAACCAAGCATTTAACTCTGTGAAGTCCAATGTTAAGACTAAGACTTCAACTTTTAACTTTAAATGTAGTGAGCGAGCAGAAAGGAGGAAAGAGGCAAGTAAAATGCAATTCTTTTGGAATCATTTCTGTTTATGTTAAAAAACGATATAGAATGTCTGACATTTATTTGTTGACCTGATCCTGTTAAATAGTTCTACATGAAGTTGGAAGAGAAATTACATGCAAAGGAAGCAGAGATTAATCAAATGCAAGCAATATCACAGGTAAGTTAGCGAATAATAGCTTCTGGCTTTATGAGATGGCAAGAATATTAGAATATAAAGCGACAGGCTCTTTATATGAATAGATGAGTTGACATTTTACCATCAATGGAACTTGGAACCATTTTGAGAAATTGTTACATGAAGTTTTATTCATATGTGATATGTCTGGAATCTGCTGGATTCTAACTGAAGGTGCTGATATGATTGTTACAATGAATTTTCTAATTGTGTTTCTTTTTTTTTTAACTATTTACTATTGACTATTATTTTGCTATTTCAATTGGTATCATTAATTCATTCCTTTCCTAAATTTTATCAAATATTCTCTTCAAGCATTGCCAAATACAGAAAAGTGAAATAAGTAATATTGTATATGATATGACATTTGTGGTTTCCAAGTATTGGATGAGAGTTGTGGCAAACAATACAGAATGAGGAAAAAAATGTGTAGAATAATTTGGCTCCAATTATTTGCATTGCTTGTGAAGCTTGAAGAAACTTATAACATTCAAGTGCTACTTTTGTAGGAAAAGATAGAAACTGACATTAAAAAACTCCGAAAGAGCCTGAACTTTAAAGCAACACCAATGCCTTCATTCTATCGCATAAATCTCTCTTCACAACCACATGGGAATAAGGTACATGTTTTTTTGAGTTTTCAGTCTAGTTTTGTTTGTGAATTAGTGGTTGCATATAATCGGCTATTCGTTGCAAATTAGTTGTTCTGTTTTCTCAATCCAATATCCAACTTAATGGGACCTTCTTGGTAGTCACACATTTACTACCGTAGTTTTGATTAAAAATTTTTGTGTGAAATGAAATCGAAGTGTTTTTTTCTTTCTCTGTTCGACTACAACCACTTAATGTTTGCGAATTCTTATTTTTCAAGGCTCACCATCAGGTTGTGACAAATAACACCAGAAGTAAGAAAGAACAGAATAAACCAAAATGTTCAACGAGTGGAGCAGATGCAACAGTTCCTTCGAAATCAAAGGTGGTAAACAATATGGATACTGATGGATCGATAACAGTAAGAGAACCATATGATATCTCAAACCAAGAGTGTGTCAAAAGTAAAGCATCTGAAGCTAGTTTGATTTCTCCTGCTCCATCAACCAACCATAGACACTTTGCTAGTTCTTTGACAAGTAATCATACTTCTGGGAAGAAAGAAGGAGCAAAGGTTTCTTCACTAAAACAGAAGGTACCAAACAGTTGGAAAGGAGGAAAACAACAAAACAATGAAAGAAATAAAAATGGTGAAACCACAAAACACAGAAATGATATAGTGAGAAAAGGAGTGAGGAATGTTGGCTTGAGAAACATTTCTGAAAGTGGTAATTTTGTTGTGCATGTTTCCTCTTAAAGAGTTTGCCACTTACACTTTACAACTTGAGACATTTCAGGCAGCAGCATAAAATGGAGCTGAATGATATCCACTATATATGTATCAATTAAGGCATATTGCACATTGAGTTAGTAACATTTCTTGTATCTTATTCATGATATTCAATTGATGGTAAAGTTGAGACAAGTTATAGAACAATATGGTCCATGTTACTACTTCTCAAAGTTGGGTAGAAGTTGTGTATAAAATAAACATGGAAAGTTACCAAGTGACTAGTAGTGGGTATGTTTTTACTGGATTTGGATCTTGTGGTCTCCTCTCCATATGGAATTGTGTTCATTTGTTAATTAGAAAAGAAATAGAATGAAATTTATGAAAATTTTATTTGTAATTAACTTATTTTTTTAGTTTATGATCGTCTGCTGGCTGACTATAATACATTTATCTTCCTTTAATACCATATCTATATATAGTAAGATTACAAATTTCAGTCAATATAAATCTTATTCTATATTTTAACATATGTTTCATGATCTCATTGTATCATATGTTTTTCTATTTTATAATGATAAATGTTATTTTACCTTCTAAACTAAAATTAGCTCATATACAAATCGGAAACTAACTTATGAGGAAGCTAGCAGGAGCAAATTTTAAACTTGATTTATTTTTTCTTCTCTCATAAATGTTTATAAAGAAGATTGTCCAAGCAAGTTCTAAGCACAGATATAAGATAGTAACCTAACAAGCAAAGAGTGTGCAGTCCCACGAGTCTGTTACTCGGAATCTTTTCATAGAAGCTATCAGGTCTCCATGTCTCAGTAAAGAAAGGTATAGAAACAGTCTCCCTGTATTGGTAAAGTTGCAGACCACAAATTCCAATAGCATTCTCTTGAAGTTTCATTGAAGCGGAAGCCATAATCTTGGACTCGAAATAACGTGACCAGAATCTCGAATGCAATCACGTAGAGAAAAAAGACGATGAACAGTGGAACGTAAAAATTGTTTTTTATTTTCTTAATTGCAATAAGTGTTTGGTTTTATACAATGTGAAAATGGGTTGCGTAGTCGAAAATGAAAAACGGCCCAATAGAGAAAAATAAACCCAATAGCCTCCCCTCAAGCGGTATGACGATAATCCATCATACCTAGCTTGGAAACAGCAACTTCAAAGATGTTTTTCTCCATAGCCTTAGTGAAGATATCAGCTGGTTGCTCGGATCCTTTGATTGGAAGAAGATGAAACAATCCATTCTGTAGTCTCTCTCTAACCACGTGACAGTCAATCTCTATGTGTTTGGTGTGTTTGTGAAAAATGGGATTTCGTGCTATATGTCTTGCGGCTTGGTTATCACATAATAGGTTTGCATGATCACTTGTATTTATTTGGAGCTCTTGAAGAAGAGTCTTGATCCATTGTAGCTCACATGCAGTTGATGCTAATGCACGATACTCTGCCTCTGATGAGGATCTGGAAACGGTGCTCTGCTTCTTCGTTTTCCAAGATATCAACACTACTCCCATGTATATACAGAACCCAGTGGTTGATCTGCGTGTAAAGTTGCATGACGCCTAATCTGAATCACGAATGCATTGAGTTTCATGTTTGATTCGCTCAGAAAAAATAAGCCTCAAGTAGGCGACCTCTTTACGTATCTCACAACCCGATTGATTGCTTGATGATGATGTATATTTGGAGATTAAACGAATTGACTTAGAAACTGGACTACAAAATTTATATCAGGCCTGGTGTTTGTCAAATATAACAACCTTCCAATAGCATGACGATACGCTTCTTCTTCATGGGTAGATCTATTCTGAACAAGGCTCAGTTTCGTGTCCTTTGTAATAGGAGTCGAGCAAGGCTTCGCAGCAAGCATACCATTATCTGCCAATATATCTAATGCATATTTTCTTTGGTTAATATGTATTCCTTGTTTTGATCTAGTTACCTCCAATCCTAGAAAAAAAACTAAAAAGCCCGAGATCTTTGATCTTGAACTTTCTATCTAGAAATTCCTTGACCTTGCTTATCTGTTCAGCATCATCTCTAGCGAGAATGATGTCGTCAACGTACACAAGCAGTGCCATGAAATTAGAAGTTGTTTTCCTTGTAAAAAGAGAATAATCAGATGAAGATTGTGTAAAGCCAACATCATGTAAACAATTAGCAAGTTATGAATACCACTGTCGACTCGCTTGCTTTAATCCATATAAGGATTTCTTGAGGCGACACACTTGATTCGGTTTCTCTGTGCATAATCCTTGAGGTAGATCCATGTATACTTCTTCATATAAATCACCATGTAAAAACGCATTATTTACATCAAGTTGATCGAGGTGTCAATTCTTTGCAGCAGCAATAGTAATCAAAAGACGAATAGTCGTTATTTTGGCAACTGGTGAAAAAGTTTCATGATAATCAATCTCTTCAACTTGTGTGTAACCCTTTGCCACCAAGCATGCTTTGTAACGTTCGATTTTTCCATCTGCATTAAACTTCAGTTTATATACCCACTTGCATCCTATGGATCTCTTTCCTGGAGGAAGATCAGTGATACTCCACGTCTCATTCATGTTGAGAGCTTCTATTTCATTCTTTATGGCATTCCTCCATTCTTCCTTTTTGACAGCTTTCTCGTATGATTTTGGTTCAACATGTGATGAAACAAAAGCTATTAAACATAATTGATTTTTGTTCAGAGAGTTATATGGAAGAACCGAACTTATGGGGTACCTAACCTGTGTGTTATTGTAGCTGATTATGGAGTTATGAATTTGGTGATGATAGTCCTTCAGATAATCTGGTGCCTTCCTCAATCTGCATGAGCTTCTTACATCATGATCTTTAGGTGTATTTTCTTCCATTTGTGTACGACTATTTTCTTCTTGTTGCACGTTAATATGTTCACCACACTCTCGTATAACAAGTCAGATTGATCTTCTTCAAAGTCAGTTCGTCCATTTTGGTCTTCTAGTTGAACAAAGGTTTCTTCAATGAAAACAACGTCCCTGAAAATAAAAATTTCCCTAGATTTTGTGTCTAACACAACGTATGCTTCACCCCATTTTTGAATCCTAAGAAAATGCATTTTCTGCTTCTAGTGTCAAACTTACTTCTATTGTTCGATATTGTAGATACAAAACATAGGCAACCAAATACCTTGAAAGCAGAAAAATTAGGTTTCTGTTTATATAGAACTTCATTTGGAATCTTGAAATTTATGGCAGTAGAAGGAATGTGGTTTATAATAAATACAACATGTGATATAGCATAGTTCCAGAATGGTTTAGGTAAATTTGAGTGAAACATTATACTCCTTGCAACATTAAGTATGTGTTGATGCTTTCTCTCAACTACTAAATTTTGTTGGGGAGTTTCTACACAGGAGGTCTGATGTATAATCCCAAGGTTATCATAGAACTTTTTGCAATTGAATTCAGAAGCATTATCAGATCTTATGATTTTGATGTTTCTGTTAAACTGGGTTCGTGCATAAATAACAAAATTACTAAGAAGACTTCTAGTTTCGCTTTTGTTCTTCATCAAAAATATCCAAGTATGTCTAGAATGGTCATCAACAAATGTAAGGAAGTACCTATGTCCATGCACAGAACTAATGTTAAACAGTCCCCATATATCAACATGTAGTAGATCAAAAATATCAGAAGTAACATATTCACTGGTTTGAAAACTCAATCTATGTTGTTTTCCATAATGAAAGTACTTGCATATATTGTTTATATCATATTTGATACCAATATAGTTTTTACCGATATTATCCAAGATTTTATTAGAAGGGTGGCCTAATCTAAAATGCCAAATATCAATGTTGCACGTTCTGAAGCTTGTCATATTATTAACGCTGCACATATCTTCATTAGCAACGCGATACAAACCTTCCACGAGTCTAGCATGCCCAATCATCTTCAATGTATGGGTATCCTGAATCTGACACACATCATGAGAGAATAAACATTGAATATCTGAATGTTTAATAAATTTTTGAACCGAAACAATGTTTAAGGTAAATGCAGGGACGTAATAAACATCATAAATGGTAAGTGTCATAACCTCGTTGACGACGACTGACGGCGATCCGAAAGGGAAATTAAAAAAAATAGTAAAAAGAAAGAGATGGAGTCGCCACCATAGTTTATTATGGAAAATTATGGAAAACCAAGAAAAGAATAAAAAAAGGTCTGCGAACTAGAGATAAGCTCGGGAGTCGGTTACGCATGCGGAAGGTATTAGCACCCCACAGCGCCTGTCGTAAGACAATACTATTAGTACTTTCACAAGACTAATGATTTAATGAAGCCATGTGTTGCAACCAGGATCACGACGGGAACGACGATCCGAAAAAAATTTAATATGTTTTCAAAACAGAGGAGTCGCCACCATAGTTTTTATAGAAAACTATGGAAAAAAAAAAACAAGGATAAGGCAAATTTGTGAAAACCAGATCTAGGTCCGGGAGTCGGTTAGTGTGGGAAAGGTATTAGCACCCCCACAACTACCGTCTTATGACGGTACCTTTTAATTAAATAAGTAAAATGAGTGTATGTTTTAAAATGTTTATTTTCCCAAATAACAGAAATAAGAGCAAAATAATGATTTTTAAGTTAAAGGACTCGACAAGGATTGACCTTGCTCCTACGTATTTCTATACATGATAGAAAATCAGGGCTACGTAGTTTTTTGAGAAAATTGACTGTTTGTTGTTGATATTTCTTTAATTTTGGAAATTTTTGATGTTTTTTTTTATTTCTGAAATTTGATATTTTTTCGAAATTTTATGGTTTGTTAATTTCAAAAATTTTGAATTAAAACTTGAACGTCTACACGAGACAAAGTAATTTCGGATTAAACAATATATGATGTGAGCGATCAATTGGATATTTAACCGAAATAATTACTTATTATATTTTTGAGTTTTAAATTTTAGAAATCAAATGATAATTTGAATTTAAATACCGCGTGACGCATGCGATCATTTGATATTTAATTGAATTATGTATTTATGAAAAAAAGAAAAAAAGAAAAAAAAGAACAAAAAGATCTATGAAAACAAATAAAAAAATATTAGCAAATGACAAATTAAATTTAACTTTAAAATCTAATAGTAAAAAAAAATTGTGCTTATTTATTAAACATTGCCAAAGCAAAAGTAAATATAAAAGAAAACTTATGCATTCGTTAACAAATAAAGAAAGAAAAAGAAAAGTGTCAAATTAGGTGTTAAACTTTAAAAAAAGAAATTGAATCAAAAGAAAAAAACAAATAAATAAAACAAAATAAATAAAAAAAGGCACCACGTATATGAAAATGGCAAAGCTCAAAAAGGATGCCACGTTGATTTATGCCATTTCTTTTATCCACTCCATGTTTATTACGTGTGCAATGCCCATTTCAAAGAAATAAAATTGAGTTATAAACTCAACTTGCAAAATGGTATCGTGGCCCATTAACGTGGCGTCATAAGGCCATGCCACGCTCTTTTCTTTTTTTTTTATAATAGGCTTAACTCCTACGTGGCCCACCTCAAGGGCTTTATTTTTCAAAAATGTGGAGGTGAGAAAGTAAAACAAGAAACCCAAAAAGCAAAAAGAGAAAGCAGTGGGCTGCCGTGAACAATGCTCAACATTTTAACCTACTTTGGCACACATTAGCCAATTAAGGTTGGCAATGGTAGAAGCGGCACCCATTTTGAAGAGTGGGAAAGATTGGTTGGTGCTTGTTAACAATGAAAGGGACTAACAAGGCCGATGACAACAACGATGGTAGGGCGGCGAGGATGGGGTGGAAGGCTTCCAACGACGAAAGGTGGTGGCGTTGAAGGTGCCTGGGTCTCCTTTGGCGGCGCCGGCTGTTTAGAGGCGACAACGAGTGACTTTGGGCTTGTTGGGGTGCTACGTCGGAGGCCTAATGAGGGAAGGGGAGTTGGTGCTGAGATCTGGTGGTTAGAGGCGTGAGGGAGAAGGTTTAGGGCTGTTTTGTGTAAGAAGCATGGGTTCAGTGGTAAAGGAGCTTGTGGGTGGTGGGTTCAACGACGAAGAATGGCACCAAGTGGGAGGTTTCCTAATACTTAATTGATTGTGGTTTGGTGTAATGGCAAAGGAGAATGCGGTGGTTTAGGTTGTCATTGGGGTTGCACCAATGGTGGAGAGGGCGACGGTGATCACTAAAGTATTAGACTCTGAAGACCTTGATTGCTCTCACTGATTGCTTTGGCTACGGTTTAGAGTCAGAGATGTTGATTTCGACTTTGAGATCGGATTTCCAAACTAGAAAATTGCCCTAGGTACTGATTTGGTTCCTGTTTTATCACAGGTCTGGCTTTCGAGTTCATAAGGACTGGCTATTTGGTTCAAAAGGATTGGAGGAGGGCACGGATGGGAGAAAGCTTTTTATTTTCACATTTTGGTTAGATTGTGAACTGTGTGAAATACAACCTACGCAAATGAATGTGTGATGCGCGAAATAGAACAAAACGCAGAGATGCATGCTATATGAAATGTAGACACTACCATACCTCCTCGTGTCCTTTTTTCTTTATCTTTCCTTTATTTCTTTATTGTTCCTGATCTTCCTTTTCTGCTGTTGTGTTTTTTAAGGTTATCAGAATGAAGAATATTAAGTGAAACTCTGAATCTCTTCGGTGAGGAATGAGAAAGAAGTCATATCTAGAGAACTATTTTCTAGAGGAACTATGAAGATTTTCCGAGAAGGTGTGGATGCCCCCCTCCCTTTTGCCTCAAGATGTTTTTAAAATAAGTGAGAGGATTAGCAGGGCGTCGTGTTGTGTGTGTGAGTTCCCGGATTGCCTGTTCATCCCAGCAAAAGATTGATAGGCTGGAGTGTTGACCTGATCATGCATTGGCAGGGGAAATCAGTATTTTGTAAGAATAAAGAAAGGTAGGTTGCAGGGAGGAAGTATTGCAGGCCTGGCTTTATTAAGAAGAGGTAAAGATGTAGGGTGAAGCGTTGCAGGATAGCTGCAGAGGGCAGCATTGCAAGAGTGGATCTGAAGATTTGAGAGAGGGAGCAACGTTTTTTTTTATTTTGATTTTTGTTGTTTTTGTTTTTTGCTACATTTTTAGGAAAATGTAAAAAATTATGAAAATCTAATAAAAGTAATTACAAAAAGAAGAGATATATTTTTGCACTTTTTTTTTTATAAAGTGAGAAATTAAACTAATTTTGTCTATATCTTGTTCAAGCACAAAATTAAGAGAAGAGTAAAATAAACATTTTAATTGATAATAAAAAAAAAACAAAATCCTAAATTCAAACTACAAATAAATTTATAAAATTGGGTGTTAACACCGTGCAAGACAAGTCCAACAAGACAAAGCAAGCAAGTAATTGGGTGTGGTTTAGTGTGAGTGGGTTTAGGCTTCATTGACAAGATAAAGCAAGCAAGTAATTGGGTGTGGTTTAGTGTGAGTGGGTTTAGGCTTCATTGGCAAAGAACGCATAGTCGAGAAGAAATCCAACAATACAATAGTCTAAAAGTGTATAAAAATTTAAACAAAAGAGTTAACTAAGTTTTGGTTTAAACTTGTTTTTAAATACTGTACTGGGCTCAAATAAAGTGATTCCTGTATTCATGAAATCAAGTTATTCGATGTTTGACAGAACTGAATTAACAGTTTTTTAAAAAATTCAATTCACGCTTTTTCTTCTATAAATACAACGAGGTTTCTAAAATGCGTCATAACACAGATACAAAAATAGAGAATCATTACAGCAGAAAACCAGTGAAAAACACTTTTGTGAAATTGAGAGTTCTTGAGAAAAATCAATTGAGGCTTTTTGTGGAAGAGTAACGTTTGACACACTCTGTGTTATTGGAGTTCTTCAACACTGTGCAAAGGCCTCTTCTGCGCGCCAATCAGGGAGTTTTTCTTTTTCTTTACCATTCTTGATCCCTTTCTGTATCAAGATTTGTGTAAATCGATTGTAAATCTGTGAAACTTTTGAAACAGTGTATTGTTGTAGACTATACGTTTTAGCTTATGTGTGATTGCTGATTTGAGTGGGGACTACAGGGAGTAGGTGTTCATTTCAGTGGGTGTTTGATTCTTACGGGGAGTAAGACTTGTGTAATTGGTTGTGTGTGAACAATTGATTAAAGTTAGTGAAATTTTATTTGCTTGAGGGGCAAAGGAGACTGGACATAGCTCTTAAGGAAGGGTGAACCAATATAATTGACTGTATTATACTGTTCTTGACTCTTCTCTTTCAATTTTGTATTGTTCTTGCACTGCACATTGAATTTAATTGAAAGTTGAATTAATTCCTGGTAATCTTGATAAAACTGGTTTAAGTTCTCTACTGGATGTTGAATTATTCCTTATAACATGAACTCGTTGTTGGTTCTGATAAATCTGTTGTGGTTGTCAAAGAAGTCTTGCTTAACAGATTGTTTCTTTTCAAATTCTGTATTACATATAAGTTTCTGGATCTGTGACTTTCTAAAGAATTGAACCTGTGTTTGATATGGTGTGGTTCTGTAGAACTTGTGTTATTGTTCTGAATTCTTTGCATAACTGGACTATTGAAATTGTATTGTGTATAATTGTCAAATTTGTATCAACTGCAAAAATTGAGTCTTGATTTTGATAATTAGCCTTTGCAATCTTGTTGGTGTTAGGAGACTTAATTTTGTAACTCTGTTCTTTTTGGCTTTCATTTAAATTTGTAATTTTGTGTGATTTAGTTCTTAGTGCAATATTACTCTTGAAACTGTGTGAATTTGATCTGCTTAAGGTGTTGTTAAGAATCTGATGTGTGATTGTGAATCTGTTGTGTGTGTTGTTTGAAATTTTCTATCTGCCTGTAAAACAAATTGATTCATTCGTGGTTTGAATCAATTTATTTCTTTACTGCACCTTATATCTTTAACACTGAGATTCATTAAAGTTTTTCAAATTGCAAAAACTATTTTCAAAGGTCTAAATTGGGAAAAATCTTTCAAAGTTCAATTCACCCCCCTTCTTTAACTCAGCCTAAAACATTTTCAAGTACCTTTAATCAAATGATTAAAATAAAATGTGATTTATAAAATGTTTATTTTTCCCAAAAATATAAGTAAAATGCAATTAAAAACAAAATAATAATTTTTAAATTAAAGGATCCGACAAGGATTGACCTTACTCGTACATATTTCTATCCATGATAGAAAATCAGGGCATACGTAGTTCTTCCTATGTGATTGGGTAATTTTGAAATTGATTTTATGATTTTTTTTTTAATATTTTTCTATTTTTTCTATTTTTTAAGAATGGGGGTATTTTAGTCATTTTGTAATTTTAGTGAGAAATGAGAAGAGAGGGATAATCAAAAGGAGGGCAGCGAACGTGTCAATGCTCCACGAATAGTGCCAACGAACGTGGCTTGTATGGGGTTAAGGCTCAGGTAATGTTACTCTGACTCGCTAAAGTTCTCAGTGTATGAAAAGGTAGTAGCGTACGTGTTTTTCCTTACACTAAGAGCTTAAACAAGCCAAAACTTTATGAGAGAGAGAGAGAGAGATTTAGTCTTAACCACTGTAGATGAACCCTAAAGAGGCAGCGTACGTGCCAAGGATTATCATTTTAGTGGATTACTTGTATCTGGCTCAAGCAAAGTGGGTCTGCAGATGTTGGTTTACTCTAAATGCAAGCTCTGAGCAAGATTAAACGCATCCTTTGGGCAGTGTTCGTGCCACTAAGAGGTTCATCTGACTCAAAATAGCATCAAGAAGCAAAACCAAGGATTTTAGGACTTAGAACTTTCATGGTTAGGCTGTAAAAAATGGTGAAATATGCAGAAATGGAATGAGGATGAAGACACTTACCTCTTGAAGCAAAGAGGAGGACGAATAGTGGCGATTGGTGGTGATTGGTGGTGCTCCGACGAGAGGTTCTGTAGATTCCGCTGAGCTTCGAATTGATGTTTTTTCTCTCTATTTCTTTTCTCCTTCCACTCTAGACCTTTCTTTCTACTCTTAGGAAGCTTTAGAGATGAAATTTTTGAATGAAAAACCTCTCCCTCAACTTCTATCTTGAACTGTGTAAATTGGTTTCTCTCCTTTTTTCTCCTTCTTGCTTTTCAACTTCTTTCCGAAAATAAGCTTTTCTTGTATGAATGTGTATTCTCCTTTTATAAAGAAAATTGACGATTTTCTTCTCCCTGCTCACACCTCTCATGCCTACAATTTGTTACAATTTTATTACTATGTAATCATTACTTTTTTCAAATCTTTCCTCTATCTCAAAAATGTTACCCATGCCAGCATGAACCATCCTTATTTCACGCCTGCTTCAAAAACGTTGCCTGCCACCTTTTTATTTTATATCTTCTTTTTCTTTTTTTTCTAATATTCTAATAATCAATTAATCTTTATTTATATTTTTTAATTTTAATCTTAATTACTTTTTAATTTTTTTAATTAAAAGAAAATAAATAAATTAGTTTTTTTCATTTTCATCCGGACAAAATCGGGTATTGATAGTAAGGTTCTCAGTCAAACGAACAGTCCCTGCATTGCTTGATTGAACAAAAGTTCCATTTGGTAAATTTAGTTTACGAGGTTTAATCTTTTGAAAGCTGATAAAAATATTCCTTAAACATGTAACGTGATTAGTTGCTCCCTTGTCAAGTACCCAAAATGTATTACCTTTCACATTCTGTGTAGATTTTTCTTCACTTATTGTATTAACTCGCCCATTTGATTGTTCAGAATTGTGCAACATTTTCAATAATTGTTGGACTTGCTCACTCGTCAAGAATTGACCAGCTTGTTGGCTATGCTATTCTCTTCTTCTATATTTCTTGAAGCTTCTTGTTGTGTCTCAATTTGATTTATATTACTTTTATATCTCTATTTCATCCAAGGCGAAAAATCGTGTTTGAAATAACATTCATCTGCACTATGATTCATTTTGTGACAATAGCTACATTGCTTCCCATAATTCTTTGATCTTTCTCTCTTTTGTGATTTCCATCCACCATGCGATTTCCACGTATTAAACTGATTATGCCCTTCACGATATCTCTGTCCTTGAAATTGTACTTCTTGACTATCAACATTGTTGATAATATGTTAGGCGCACGCTTAAGTAATAGGAATAAAATGAATAGGTTTATTATCAGCAGAAAAATCAGACTTGGAAACACAGAAAACAGAGATATTATAAGCGTTGTAGCAGCTCAACTCTCCCAGCCCTAAGCACTTATTTCTCCCCCCTTAATTCTCCTAATCATCCCCTACTTATTCTTAATTTCTAACAAATTTCTAACAGAATATCTTAACAAAATCTCCACTTTATTCTTAACAGAATTTACTTAATCTCCTGAATCATTTTAATTTGATTCACTGCCTATCTCCATTTTGACCCTAAACTTTTTTCTCTTGTATACTTTAAGCCCTTCAGGAAATCGATCTCTAACAATACCCCCCTCTTGAACAACCACCTTGTCCTCAAGGTGAAATTCAGGGAAATTGAGTTTGATGTCTTCAGCCAACTCTCATGTGTGCTCAAAATCTGGCATGCCTTCCCATTTGATTAGAACTTCTTTGTCTCCTTGGGGAGATTCCTTCACTGCTAGCACTTCAGAAGGTTGCAACTTTAGTTCCCAGCCTTCAGTCAGTCCTTTTGGTAATGGTTGGCACTGCACCTGCTGAGTAATGCATTTTTTTAACAAAGACACATGAAGCACTAGTTGTATCTTCGATTCTTGGGGTAGCTGCAACTTGTAGGCCAACTTTCCCACCTTAGCCAACACTTCAAATGGTCCATAATATCTAGGACTTAGCTTCTGGTTTATTCGAGTTGCCAAGAATTTCATTCGATAGGGTTGGATTTTAAGGTAAACTCGATCCCCAACCTGGAATTCTACATCCCTCCTCTTCTTATTAGCTTGCCCCCTCATCATGTCATGTCTTGAGCCTTACTCAATTGTCATTTTAGTTCATCCAAAATCAGGTTTCTTTCTGCAAGCATGTGATTCGCCTCTTCCACCGCAGAGGGGCTCATTTCTCCCATAATCAAAGTAGGAGGGTCCCTGCCGTACAATGCTCGAAAAGGAGTAGTGTTTGTTGCAGAGTTGTAAGTAGTGTTGAACCATAATTCTGCCCATGCCAACCACTTTGGCCATTGCTTCGGTTTAGTTCCTGCAAAACACCTTAAGTAAGTCTCCAGGCAGTGATTAATTACCTTAGTTTGTCCATCCGTTTGAGGATGATAAGCGGTATTGAACTTCAACTTGGTTCTTGACTGTTTGAACAGATCCATCCAAAAGGTGCTCATGAATATTTTTTCCCTATCAGTGGCAATCGAGGATGGAAAATCGTGCAACTTAACCACTTTTTTTATAAAAATCTCTGTTATATCTTTGGTTGAAAATGGATGTGCTAATGCTATAAAGTGACAATATTTTGTAAATCTATCCACCACCACAAGGATAGTGTTTAACCCTTGATGCCTTGGCAATCCTTCTATGAAATCCATAGATAAATCCTCTCAAACTTGAGAAGGGACGGGAAGAGGTTGGAGTAAACCTCCTAACGACAAACTTTGATACTTATTGCGATTGCACGTGTCACAAGCCCGGATATGTTGCTGGATAGATAGCTTCATGCCTTCCCACCAAAGAAGACTTGAAATGCGCTTAAAAGTTATAAAGAACCTGGAATGTCCCCCTAGTGTGGAGTTATGAAATTCCTCTAAAATTAAGGGTATTCTCAACGATTCCTTTGGAATTACCAGTCTATCGTGGAATAACAATCTTCTCTACTTCAATTCATACCCTGCTGGCACTGCTTTTCCCCCAATTAGGTTCTGCAAAATCCCTCCCAACTTGTTGTCTCTTCGTATCTCATCTTCAAGCCCTGTCCAATCCTGAAAAGTCAATAATAACCTGTCAATCCTAAAAATCCCCTCAGTGCCTTGAGATCCCTTGGAACTGGCTAAGCTTTCATTACCTCCAATTTCTTAGGGTTAGCTGAGACCCCTGCCCCTGAAATTAAATGACCCAAATACTCTATTGCCTGCTGCCCAAAACTGCATTTTTTTCTATTAATGTAGAGGTTATT